>ENA-OPZM01000514-OPZM01000514.1-human-gut-metagenome-genome-assembly--contig:-NODE-514-length-16609-cov-1.545686_pt1 | contig 16609 bp, 27 predicted proteins | sample MGYA00242478_ERZ504493 | MGnify/ENA primary metagenome ERZ504493 (study PRJEB26092, sample SAMD00036227) | human gut metagenome | host: Homo sapiens | study: EMG produced TPA metagenomics assembly of...
GCGTCCTTCGTGTAAACGCAGATTTCATCTGCATTGCGGAATGGTGGACAACCGGTGTGCAATTGGCAATGGTTGTTCTGTTTTTCATTAATTTCTCCAAAGCGTCTGCACATTCGTTCGCTTTCGGTGTCAAGGGCCGAAGTAGCTTCATCCAAAATGAGGATAGGCGGATTTTTCAGGATTGCCCGGGCAATGCTGATACGTTGCCGCTGACCGCCCGAAAGTTTGCCGCCCCGATCGCCAATCATGGTGTCGTAACCATTTTCGCTTGCCATGATGAAATCGTGTGCATTGGCTATCTTGGCAGCTTCAATCACTTGTTCCATGGTGGCATTCTCCACACCGAAGGAGATATTGTTGTAGAAAGTGTCATTAAACAGAATAGCTTCCTGATTTACATTTCCCATAATGCTGCGCAAGTCGTGCAGTGTAGTATCCTTTACATTGATACCGTCTATCAGGACTGCACCTGTTGTACATCGTAATAACGGGGAATAAGGTCTACCATGGTTGATTTTCCTGAGCCGACTGTCCGACGAGTGCTACCGTTTTCCCTTTTTCTATGGTGAGGTTGATGTCTTGCAGCACCCATTGGTTTTCGTATTTGAAGCAGACATCGCGGAATTCTATTTTCTCCTTCAGCGGACCGACGGGAACAGGGTTCGGACTTATCTTCATCTTATTTTCCGCCATCAGGATTTTGTCTACACGTTCCATGCTGGCAAGCCTTTGGGAATATTGTAGCCTGCCTTTGAGAAATCCTTCAGCGGGTTGATAACACTGTAGAGGATGGTCAGGTAAAAGATAAAAGAAGCGCGGTGATGGTGCTGTTATTGTGTAATATCAGCGTACCTCCGAACCACAATACGATGACAATGAGTATCGTTCCCAGAAACTCACTCATCGGGTGTGCCATCTGCTGGCGGATATTTACACGCATGATGTTGTCGCGGTAGCTGCTGTTAACCTGATTGAAACGCTTGTTCATCTTTTCTTCTGCACAGAACGCCTTGATGATGCGCAAGCCGCCCAGGGTTTCTTCTACCATACTCATCGTGTCGCTCCAAAGTGCCTGTGCCTCGATACTGTGTGCCTTCAGTTTCTTGCCCACTACTCCCATGAACCAGCCGAAAGGTGGTACAAAGAGGATGGTGAAGAGGGTGAGCTGCCAGCTGATGCAGATCAGCGTAACGAAATAGAAGAGGATCAGAATAGGGTTCTTGAAGAGCATGTCGAGCGACGACATGATGCTGTTCTCCACTTCCTGCACATCACCACTCATTCGGGCGATGATATCTCCCTTGCGCTCTTCGCTGAAGAAACCGAGCGAGAGACTGTTTATCTTCTGGTAAATCTGGTTGCGGATGTCTCTTACGATACCTGTACGGATAGGTATGATGGTGGCTGACGAGAGGAAATAGGCTCCCGTCTTGAGGAATGTCATGAAGGCAAGGAATATGCCGATGACAAAAGGGCTGTTGATGCACTATGGACAACAATAAACTCCTGAATATAATAATACAGGTTATTGGTTGCAACCTCCTTGATGCTACCCCAATCTCCATTCCAGTGCATATACTCGTTGACACGGATACCACCATCTACTTGGAACAGGATTTGCAGGATTGGTATCAAAGCTGCAAACGAAAAGATGTTCAATACCGCAGACAGGATATTGAACAGGATAGACAGTCCCAGATACTTCTTGTATGGAGGACGAATCGGCGTAAAATTTGCAAGAATTCCTTCTTATAATGAATTGTTTTCCGGAGATCCGGTATGGGCGACACTGGAGATGGCAGGTCTTGGACAAGATGGCCGTTCCATGGTGACTAAGAATGATTACCGCTTCCTGCATACGTTAGAAAACATGGGCCCGGCTCCGGAACCGAACCTGACAGTACTGTATTCTTCCAGACTGCCGGAGAATTTCAAAAAATATGCGGCAAACATCTCTGTAAAGACCAGCTCCGTGCAGTATGAAAACGACGATGTTATGCGTCCGGTATGGGGGGACGATTATTCCATCTGCTGCTGTGTATCTGCGACACAGACCGGAAAAGAGATCCAGTTCTTCGGCGCAAGGGCGAATCTTCCAAATGCCTGCTCTATGCGATCAATGGCGGTGTAGATGAAAAATCCAGGGTACAGGTAGGGCCGGCTTACCGTCCGATCACCTCGGAATATCTGGATTTTGATGAGGTTATGCAGCGCTATGATGATATGATGGAGTGGCTGAGCAAGCTGTATGTGGACACCCTGAATATGATCCACTACATGCATGACAAATATTACTATGAAGCGGCAGAGATGGCTTTGATTGATACGGATGTGCGACGGACCTTCGCTACCGGTATCGCAGGATTCTCCCACGTGTAGATTCACTGAGCGCCATCAAATATGCAAAGGTAAAACCGGTCCGCGATGAGGACGGCCTGGCTGTGGACTTTGAGATCGAGGGTGATTTCCCGAGATATGGAAATGACGACGACCGGGCAGATGACCTGGCAATCTGGCTCCTTAAGACCTTTATGCATAAGCTGAGCAAGTGCCACACCTACCGGAATTCCGAGCCTACCACATCCATCCTGACCATTACCTCCAACGTGGTATATGGAAAGGCTACCGGATCTCTTCCGGACGGCAGAAAGGGAGGAGAGCCTTTGGCACCGGGAGCAAATCCGTCCTACGGTGCGGAAAAGAGCGGACTTCTGGCTTCGCTGAACTCAGTGGCCAAGCTGCCTTATGAGCTGGCGTTAGATGGAATCTCAAACACGCAGACCATCAGCCCCGGAGCGCTGGGACACAGTGACGAGGAGCGAAGTGAAAATCTGGTGCATATCATGGACGGCTACTTTGACAAGGGCGCACATCATCTGAATGTGAATGTCTTTGGAACCGAGAAGCTGATCGATGCCATGGAGCATCCGGAAAAACCTGAGTACGCCAACTTTACGATCCGTGTATCCGGCTATGCGGTAAAATTCATCGACCTGACAAGGGAGCAGCAGCTGGATGTGATCGCAAGAACCTGCCACGACAGGATGTAAACAAAGTATCAATTTTATATAAAGGAGCAAAAGACATGACAAAAGGGTATATTCATTCCCTGGAAAGCTTTGGCTCTGTAGACGGACCGGGAGTACGGTATGTGATTTTTACTGCTGGCTGCGCCATGAGGTGCCAGTTCTGCCACAATCCGGACACCTGGAAAATGCAGTCGGGAACGCTGTACACAGCAGACGAACTGATCGAGAAGGCATTGAGATACCGCTCTTACTGGGGAAGTAAGGGCGGTATTACCGTAAGTGGGGGAGAACCCCTTCTGCAGATGGATTTCCTGACAGAGCTGTTCCAGAGGCAAAAGAAGAAGGGATCCATACCACGCTTGATACCAGCGGGAATCCGTTTACCAGAGAAGAACCTTTTTTTTGAAAAATTTAAGACTTTGATGGACGTGACCGATCTGGTGATGCTGGATATCAAACAGATTGCGATCAGCTCACAGACAGTTGACAGGATGTACAAATCAGAATATTCTGGAGATGGCAGAATATTTATCAGAAATTGAAAAGCCGGTCTGGATCCGCCATGTGCTGGTGCCGGGAGGCAGTGATAAAGATGAATATTTATACCGTTTGCGGGATTTTATCCGGACGCTTCGAAATGTGGAGCGGGTGGAGGTGCTTCCATACCACACGCTGGGCGTTTATAAATGGAAGGAACTGGGCATGGAATATCCGCTTGAAGGCATTGATCCGCCTTCGAAGGAACGGGTGGAAAATGCCTGCCGGATCCTGGAAACTGATAAATACGGAAAATCCTGAGATGATGAGGAAATAAAAGAAAGAGGTGGGCGTATGATTAATTATTCAGAAGACCCGGATCTCTGTATCATATTCAGACAGCCAAGGGAGAAGTAGGACGTTATGTGATCCTTCCCGGAGACCCGGGAAGATGCGAAAAGATTGCGGCTTATCTGGATGAGCCGAAGCTGATTGCGAAAAACCGGGAGTATGTGACCTATACCGGCTGCCTGGACGGGGAAAAGGTCAGTGTGACCTCCACGGGGATCGGTGGGCCGTCGGCTGCGATCGCTATGGAAGAGCTGGTACAGTGCGGCGCTGATACCTTCCTGCGCGTGGGAACCAGCGGCGGGATGCAGCTGGATGTGAAAAGCGGCGATATCGTGGTGGCGACAGGAGCATCCGGATGGAAGGGACCAGTAAGGAGTATGCGCCCATCGAATATCCGGCGGTGGCGGATTTTGCCGTAACGGATGCGCTGATCCGCGGTGCAAAAAAGCTAGATGCAGTCTGTCATGTGGGAGTGGTGCAGTGCAAGGATTCCTTTTATGGGCAGCACACTCCCGAGACAAAGCCTGTGGGTTATGAGCTTCTGAATAAATGGGACGCCTGGGTGAAATGCGGCTGCCTGGCTCGGAAATGGAGTCGGCGGCGCTGTTCATCGTGGGGAGCACACTCAGAGTCCGGGTGGGCACGGTTTTACTGGTGGTAGCGAACCAGGAGCGGGCAAAGAAGAATCTTCCAAACCCGGTAGTCCACGACACGGACCTTCCGATCCGCACAGCCATCGAGGCTGTCCGGATCCTGATTCAGGAAGACAAGAAGGAGGGGCGAAAAGATGAATAAACTTCCGATACCGGAAATGATCCGAAGGGCCTTTTCGGCCCTTCCTTTTGCATATGCGCCTTATTCTCATTTTAAGGTGGGGGCAGCACTTCTTACAGAGGATGGAGAGGTTTATACCGGATGTAATATTGAAAATGCCGCGTTCGGGCCGGGAAACTGTGCGGAGCGCACAGCTATTTTCAAGGCGGTGAGCGAGGGAAAGCGGGATTTTATTGCTATCTGTATTGTGAATGAGAATCAGGATGGCGGCCATGATTTCTGCCCGCCCTGCGGAGTGTGCAGGCAGGTAATGGCGGAGTTCTGCGACCCGGAAACATTTCAGATCATTCTGGCAAAAAGCCGGAATATTATAAGATTTATACACTGGCAGAGCTTTTCCCCGAGGGATTTGGTCCAGGTTACCTAAAAAACGAATAAGCAATTTAGCCAATTAAAGTCTTGAAACATGCATAAAAATGCGATAATATAAATGTTATAGATTTTTTAGGAAGGGTGTAGAGGATGAATCTGAAGATTGGAATTATCAAGGGGGACGGTATCGGACCGGAGATCGTGTCCGAAGCACAGAAGGTCCTGAATAAAGTTGCAGAAAAGTATGGGCATCAGTGCCAGTACACCGACCTGCTCTTAGGCGGAGCATCCATTGACGTGCACGGCGTGCCGCTGACGGATGAGACGGTGGCTGAGGCAAAGAAATGTGACGCGGTACTGATGGGATCGATCGGCGGAGATGCCAAGACCTCGCCGTGGTACCAGTTAGAACCATCAAAACGTCCGGAGGCAGGACTTTTAAGGATCCGAAAGGAATTGAATCTGTTTGCTAACCTGCGGCCCGCAGTCCTGTATGATGAACTGAAAGGAGCCTGTCCGTTAAAGGAGTCCATCACAGAAGGTGGCTTTGACATGATGATCATGCGGGAGTTGACCGGAGGACTGTATTTCGGAGAACGGAAAACCGTGGAAGAAAACGGAGTCATGACAGCATATGACTCACTTACATATAATGAGAATGAGATCCGCAGGATCGCAAAGCGGGCGTTTGATATTGCGATGAAGCGGCGGAAAAAAGTGACCAGTGTGGATAAGGCGAACGTGCTGGATTCTTCCAGGCTTTGGAGAAAAGTCGTGGAGGAAGTGGCGAAAGAGTATCCGGAAGTGACGCTGGAGCATATGCTGGTAGACAACTGCGCCATGCAGTTAGTTAAAGACCCGAAGCAGTTCGACGTGATTCTTACAGAAAACATGTTTGGAGACATTCTGTCCGATGAGGCCAGCATGGTGACCGGCTCCATCGGGATGCTGGCAAGCGCAAGTTTAAACGAGACAAAGTTCGGCCTCTATGAGCCAAGCGGCGGTTCGGCGCCGGACATCGCAGGAAAAGGCATAGCAAATCCTATCGCCACCATCCTGTCGGCAGCCATGATGCTGCGGTTCAGCTTTGATCTCGACAAAGAAGCAGACGCCATCGAAAACGCAGTGCAGAAGTATTGAAAAAAGGCTATCGGACTATCGACATTATGTCCGAAGGCAAAGAGCAGATCGGCACAGCGAAGATGGGCGATCTGATCGCAAGTTACATATAGGGACAGGGTAAAATGCAAAAAGGGACACCTTGATTGGCGATTGGGGACGTACCCCTTTTGCAAAAGGGGTACGTCCCCAAGGAGGTAGTGATATGAGAAGTGATAGAGTTACAAAGGGAAAACAGCAGGCGCCGCACCGTTCTTTATTTAACGCGCTGGGACTTACGAAGGAGGAGATGGAGCGTCCTCTGGTAGGTATTGTAAGTTCTTATAATGAGATCGTGCCGGGACACATGAACCTGGATAAGATCGTGAATGCGGTAAAGCAGGGGGTTGCCATGGCGGGCGGTACGCCGATCGTATTTCCGGCTATTGCGGTCTGTGACGGGATTGCAATGGGGCATATCGGCATGAAATATTCTCTGGTGACCAGAGACCTGATCGCTGACTCTACAGAGGCTATGGCTATGGCGCACCAGTTTGACGCACTGGTGATGGTGCCGAACTGTGACAAGAACGTACCGGGGCTTTTGATGGCGGCAGCGAGAATCAATGTGCCGACTATTTTCGTCAGCGGCGGACCGATGCTGCCGGCCGTGTAAAGGGAAAGAAGACCAGTCTTTCCAGTATGTTTGAGGCGGTCGGCGCCAATGCGGCCGGAAAGATCACCGACGAAGAGTTATGCGAATTTGAAAATAATACCTGTCCGACCTGCGGTTCCTGCTCCGGCATGTATACGGCTAACAGCATGAACTGCCTGACGGAAGTGCTGGGTATGGGACTTCGGGGTAATGGAACTATCCCGGCGGTATATTCCGCAAGGATCCGCCTGGCAAAGGAAGCGGGTATGAAGGTGATGGAACTGTGGGAGAAAAACATCTGCCCGAGAGATATCATGACAAAAGAGGCTATCTTAAATGCGCTGACGGTGGATATGCGCTTGGATGCTCTACCAACAGTATGCTGCACCTTCCGGCTATCGCACATGAGGTGGGCATGGATTTTGAGATTGATTTTGCTAACGGGATCAGCGAAAAGACCCCAAACCTCTGTCATCTGGCGCCGGCTGGTCCGACCTATATCGAAGATCTTAATGAAGCCGGCGGCGTTTATGCAGTTATGGCAGAGCTTAATAAAAAGGGTCTTCTGCATACCGAATGTATGACCGTGACCGGAAAAACCGTAGGTGAAAATATTGCAGGTGCAGTCAATAAGGATCCGGAGGTAATCCGGCCGATCGATAATCCTTACACACCGACAGGCGGCCTGGCTGTCTGAAGGGTAACCTGGCTCCGGACGGAAGCGTGGTAAAACGTTCCGCTGTGGTAGACGAGATGCTGGTGCATGAAGGACCGGCCAGAGTCTTTGACTGCGAGGAGGATGCCATTGAAGCTATCAAGGGCGGAAAGATCAATCCGGGCGATGTAGTCGTGATCCGCTATGAAGGCCAAAAGGAGGCCCGGGCATGAGGGAAATGTTAAATCCAACCTCCGCGATCGCAGGTATGGGCCTTGGCTCCAGCGTAGCACTGATCACAGACGGACGGTTCAGCGGAGCGTCCAGGGGAGCTTCCATTGGACACGTATCACCGGAAGCAGCAGTGGGGGGACCAATCGCACTGGTAGAAGAAGGAGATATCATCAAGATCGATATTCCGAGTCTTTCTCTGGAACTGGATGTATCCGAGGAAGAACTGGCAAAGAGAAAAGAGAACTGGCAGCCAAGAGAGCCAAAGGTGACCACCGGGTACCTGCACGCTATGCGGCAATGGTAACATCCGGAAACCGCGGCGCGATCCTGGAGGTGCCGGGGAACAAATAAGGAATATCGTAAGAACAGGAGTAGATAAGGTATGCAGTTGACAGGAGCAGAAATTGTAATAGAATGTCTGAAGGAACAGGGTGTGGATACCGTGTTCGGATATCCGGGAGGATCTATCCTGAATGTATATGACGAGCTGTATAAGCATCAGGATGAGATCCGCCATATCCTGACTTCTCATGAACAGGGAGCATCCCATGCGGCGGACGGATACGCAAGAGCCACGGGAAAAGTGGGCGTATGCCTGGCCACCAGCGGACCGGGAGCTACCAATCTGGTGACGGGGATTGCCACCGCATATATGGATTCCATCCCTATCGTAGCCATTACCTGTAACGTAGGCGTTTCCCTGCTGGGAAAAGACAGCTTCCAGGAAGTGGATATTACCGGAATCACACAACCGATCACCAAGCATAATTTTATTGTAAAGGATGTAGAACAGCTGGCGGATACGATCCGCAAAGCATTTGTGATAGCAAAGAAGGACCGTCCCGGTCCGGTGCTGGTGGATATCCCTAAGGATGTCACCTCCAATAAAGCAGAATACCAGCGGCAGGAGATTCAGCCGGTGTATTCGGGAAAAGATATCTGCGAGGAGGATATCGAGACTGCAATAAAACTGATCAAAGAATCTGAAAAACCGTATATTTTTGTGGGCGGCGGTGCAGTGCTCTCAGGAGCCAGCGAAGAACTTTATACTTTCGTGAAGAAGGTGGATGCTCCGGTTACAGATTCTCTGATGGGAAAAGGAGCCTTTCCGGGAACAGACCCCTTATACACAGGGATGCTCGGGATGCACGGCACCAAAACATCCAATTATGGAGTCAGCGAATGTGATCTTTTGATCGTGGTGGGAGCGAGATTTAGCGACCGTGTAACCGGAAATGCAAAGAAATTTGCGAAAAATGCAAAGATCCTCCAGTTCGATATTGATGTGGCGGAGATGAATAAAAATGTGCTGATCACAGAAGGCGTTGTGGGAGATATCAAAGAAATCCTCAAGATCCTAAACAGCAGACTGGATCAGCAGGAGCACAAATCCTGGATCCAGAGGATCAGCGAATATAAGGAGAAATATCCTCTGACCTACCATCGGAACTGCTGACCGGCCCTTATGTAGTGGAAGAGATCTATCGCCAGACAAAAGGTGACGCCCTGATCGTGACCGAGGTGGGGCAGCATCAGATGTGGGCGGCGCAGTATTATAAATATACAAAGCCAAGAACACTTCTGACATCAGGCGGACTTGGAACTATGGGATATGGCCTGGGCGCGGCCCTTGGCGCCAAGACGGGACGCCCGGAAAAAACAGTCGTAAACATTGCAGGAGACGGGTGCTTCCGTATGAACATGAATGAAATCGCAACAGCGGCCCGGTACCAGATTCCGGTTATTCAGGTCGTGGTCAACAATCACGTGCTGGGCATGGTGCGCCAGTGCAGAACCTTTTCTATGGCGGCCGGTATTCTGCAACGGTGCTGAACGATTCTCTGGATTTTGTAAAACTTGCAGAAGCCATGGGTGCAGCCGGAATACGTGTATCCACAAGAGAAGAGTTTAAAGAAGCGTTGCAAAGGCGCTTTCTATGAACGGGCCGGTGGTGATCGACTGTCAGATCGACAGTGATGATAAGGTATGGCCGATGGTAGCGCCCGGCGCTGCGATCAGCGAGGCCTTTGATGAAAAGGATCTGAATGAAAAAGAGGCAGACGCATAAGCGTCCGGTCAAAAAGTAAACAACATAAAACAATCACAGAAAGGCAGGAACGATGATGAGCAGAGTGTACAATTTTTCAGCGGGTCCGGCAGTTTTGCCGGAGGCAGTGTTACAGGAAGCAGCAGACGAGATGTTAGACTATCAGGGAACCGGTATGTCCGTGATGGAGATGAGTCACCGGTCAGAATCGTTCCAGCAGATTTTTGATACCGCGGAGGCGGACTTACGTGAATTGATGAACATTCCGGAGAATTATAAGGTTCTATTTCTGCAGGGAGGGGCTTCTCTTCAGTTTGCCATGATCCCGATGAATCTGATGAAAAACCGGACAGCAGACTTTATCCTGACCGGACAGTGGTCAAAGAAGGCCTGGAAAGAGGCGGGAAAGTACGGAAAAGCAAATGTAATCGCCTCCTCGGAGGACCGGACATTTTCCTATATTCCCGACTGTTCAGATCTCCCGGTATCTAAGGATGCAGATTATGTATATATCTGTGAAAATAATACGATATATGGAACAAAGTTCAAAGAACTTCCCAATACCAAGGGAAAAACCCTGGTGGCGGACGTATCCTCCTGTTTCCTTTCGGAACCGGTGGATGTGAGCAAATATGGCATCATATACGGCGGCGTCCAGAAAAATATCGGCCCTGCGGGCGTGGTAATCGTGATCATCCGGGAGGATCTGATCACAGAAGATGTACTTCCAGGAACCCCCACAATGATGCAGTACAAAACACATGCAGATGCAGGATCTCTTTATAATACTCCGCCGCGTATGGAATCTATATCTGCGGCAAGATCTTTAAGTGGCTTAAGAAGCAGGGAGGCCTGACAGCATGAAAGCGCATAATGAAAAGAAGGCCGGGATTCTTTATGATTATCTGGATCAGAGCAGTATGTTCCGGGGAACTGTTGTGCCGGAGGACCGCTCTTTGATGAATGTACCTTTTGTAACAGGAGACAAAGAACTGGACGCCAGGTTTATCAAAGAAGCTTCAGCAGCCGGGTTTGTCAACCTGAAAGGCCATCGTACGGTGGGCGGGATGCGTGCAAGTATCTATAACGCCATGCCGATCTCCGGTGTAAAGGCGCTGACAGAATTTATGCAAAAATTTGAAGAGGAGAATCGATAGCCATGTATCAGTATCATTGTTTAAATCAGATCTCAGAAGAAGGAATCCGGGAATTTACGGAAGAATATGCGCCGGTAAGCCGTGCGGAAGAAGCAGACGCGATCCTGGTAAGGAGCGCTGTCATGCATGAGATGGAATTTGGAAATAAATTAAAAGCAGTAGCAAGAGCGGGCGCCGGGGTCAATAATATCCCGCTGGACCGATGTGCGGAGAAAGGAATCGTAGTCTTTAATACGCCAGGAGCCAATGCAAACGGCGTCAAGGAGCTGGTGATCGCTGGAATGCTCCTTGCCTCCCGGGATATTATCGGCGGGATCAACTGGGTCCAGGAAAATGAAGAGGACGGAAACATTGCAAAGGATACAGAAAAGGCAAAGAAAGCCTTTGCGGGCTGTGAGCTGGAAGGAAAGAAGCTGGGAGTCATCGGCCTTGGCGCCATTGGCGTTCTGGTAGCAAATGCGGCTGTCAGCTTAGGAATGGATGTCTATGGCTTTGACCCCTTTGTGTCTGTTGATTCAGCCTGGAGGCTGAACCGCAGTATTCACCATGCCAAGACGGCAGATGAAATATATAAGGAATGTGATTATATTACCATTCATGTTCCGGCCAATGAGAGCACAAAAGGTATGATCGACGGCAATGCTATCAGCCTGATGAAAAAGGGTGTTGTTCTTTTGAATTTTGCACGGGATGTGCTGGTAGAGGAAGAAGCTGTGATTGATGCTTTGGTGTCCGGACAGGTAAAGCATTATGTGACAGACTTTCCCACACCGGTGATCGCAGGAGTCAAAGGAGCTATTGTAATCCCACATCTGGGAGCGTCTACCGAGGAATCAGAAGATAATTGTGCCCGTATGGCCGCAAGACAGATACGCAATTACCTGGAGCATGGAAATATTAAAAACTCCGTGAATTATCCGGACTGTGATATGGGGCTTAAGGGGAAAAATATCAGAATCCTTCTTCTGCACCACAATATTCCAAACATGCTGGGACAGTTTACCAAGATCCTTGCAGAGGATAATATTAATATTGCGGATCTTTCCAATAAAAGTAAAGGCGGCTATGCCTACACGATGATCGATATTGATTCAGAGATTACACTGGAAGCCGTAGAAGAGTTAAGAGCGGTAAAGGATGTACTGAAAGTACGCGTGATCAAATAATGAAGCAAAAAAAGATCAAGGACTGCGGATGATATCTGGCCCTTGATCTTTTGTCTTTTAAAAATGTTTTCCGGAGGCTAAAACGGGATTCCCGCCCGGTGTTTTTCCAGCAGTGAGTGAATCCGGTCTGTCGGATCGAGCACATTGCCGATAGTAATATCATGGTTAAATGCGTCAATGATGAGGGCAATGAATTTACTCATATCAGCCGCGACAAAATAAGGTTTTTCAAGTGCTTCCGGCGGAAGATAAGTCAGGTTAGTGGTGATGACTCTGTCAATGTAGCCGGCATTGTAGTAGTCGTCAAATTTATCAAATCCATCGGTGAAGAGACCGAATGTGGTGCATACAAAGACACGTCCGGCTCCCCGTTCTTTGATCTGGCGGGCCACATCCAGCATACTTTCTCCGGAAGAGATCATATCATCTACAATGATTACATTCTTGCCGCGGATGTCATCGCCAAGGAACTCATGCGCACGATGGGGTTTTTGCCTCCGATGACGGTGGAGTAGTCGCGGCGCTTATAGAACATACCCATATCCACGCCAAGGACATTGGAAAAGTAGACGGCACGATGCATGGCACCTTCATCCGGACTTACGATCATCAGTGTTCCTTGTCTACTTTAAGATCCGCTCGCGCGGAGCAGGGCTTTCATAACTGATACGGCGGATTAGAGTTATCAAAGCCGTGAAGCGAATAGAATTCTGCACCCTCGGGTCATGGGCATCAAAAGTAATGATGTTGCTGACACCCATATCAGCCAGCTCCTGGAGAGCCAGTGCACAGTCAAGAGACTCCCGTTTTGTACGTTTGTGCTGACGGCTTTCGTACAGGAACGGCATGATCACATTCAGCCGGTGAGCCTTTCCGTTAGCAGCAGAAATAATACGCTTCAAATCCTGATAGTGGTCATCCGGAGACATATGATTCAGATGGCCGTTGACAGTATAGGTCAGACTGTAGTTGCAGACGTCTACCATGACAAAGAGATCCTTGCCGCGGATGGTCTCATCCAGCAGTCCTTTCGCCTCGCCGCTTCCAAAGCGGGGGCAACGGCAGCTGATCAGGTAGTTATCCGACTGGTAATTGCAGAAAAGCGGGGAATCCAGAGATTCCTTGCGGGTATCTTTACGGAACTGGACAATGTAGTTGTTCACCTTTTGTCCCAGTTCTTTGCAGGAATCCAGCGCGGCTATTTTTAACGGTGCTACCGGAAGCGCTTTTTCCATTAATTCGATGTTCGACATAATTTTCTCCTATCTGTAAAATTCATTCTACTATAACATTTATATCACCTTTTCCATAAAAAGGTCAACTACTGATTGGACTAATCTGGCCTGGTAGGGTATAATAGGAAGGTAAAAGACAAAAGCTGGGGGAAATATATGAAGCAGGAATTAAAAAAGCATGAACATAAAATACGGTCGGTAGCGCCGGGAAGTATTGCCGAAGAACTGGGCGTGGAGCCGGGAGACAAGCTTCTGGAGGTCAATGGAAACGTAGTGGAGGATGTATTTGACTATCATTTTTTCATCCATGATGAAGAAGTAGTCCTGCTGATTGAAAAGCCGGACGGAGAAGAGTGGGAGCTTGAGATTGAAAAAGAGTATGACGAGGATCTGGGGATTGAATTTGAACAGGGCCTGATGGATGAGTATCGGTCCTGCCGCAATCACTGCATGTTCTGCTTTATTGATCAGATGCCAAAGGGGATGAGGGAAACCCTTTATTTTAAGGATGACGACTCCCGCCTTTCCTTTTTACAGGGCAATTATGTGACACTGACAAATATGAGTGATCATGATATTGACAGGATCTTAAGATATCATCTGGAACCCATCAACGTGTCGATCCATACGACCAACCCGGAGCTTCGGTGCAAGATGCTCCATAACCGGTTTGCAGGAGAGGCGCTGAAGAAGATCGACAGGCTCTCAGAGGGCGGGATCATGATGAATGGACAGATCGTACTCTGCAAAGGAATCAATGACGGCGAGGAACTGGAGCGGAGCATCCGTGATATGAGCCGGTATCTGCCGCAGCTTCAGAGTGTGTCCGTGGTTCCGGTGGGCCTTACAAAATACAGAGAGGGACTCTATCCTCTGGAACCATTTACCAGAGAGGATGCAAAGAAGGTGCTGGAGACGATCCACCGCTGGCAGGAATACTTTTATGAGAAATTTGGCACACATTTTATCCATGCCGGAGACGAGTGGTATATCCTGGCTGGTGAAGAGCTGCCGGAAGAAGGACGGTACGATGGGTACCTGCAGCTGGAAAACGGAGTGGGGATGCTGCGCCTTTTAAAAGAAGAGTTTCAGGAGGCTTATGAAAAGCTGGAAGGAGACGAAGATACCCGGGAAGTTTCCATCGCCACGGGATATCTGGCATATCCTTATATTTGCGAAATGGCGGAGAAAATCACAGATAAATGTCCGAATGTCAGGGCTTATGTTTATCCGATCCGCAATGACTTTTTTGGAGAGCTGATCACCGTGTCCGGGCTTGTCACCGGGCAGGATCTGATCAGCCAGCTTAAGGAGAAAGAGCTGGGAGAAGTTCTTCTGCTTCCCTGCAACATGTTCCGCAGCGAGGAGGACGTATTTCTGGATGATGTAACACTGGCGGAACTTGGAGAGACTTTACAAGTGCGGACAGATATTGTAAAATCAAGCGGACAAGATCTGATAGAAGCAATTACAGGAAAGAAGCTGGATACAGGAGGTTGTAATGAGTAAACCAGTGGTGGCCGTAGTAGGACGGCCGAATGTAGGAAAATCAACATTATTTAATGTGCTGGCAGGAGAAATGATTTCCATCGTAAAGGATACGCCGGGAGTAACAAGAGACCGGATCTATGCGGACGTCTCCTGGCTGGATAAAGAATTTACCCTGATCGATACCGGCGGAATCGAGCCGGACAGCAGGGACGTGATCCTCTCCCAGATGCGGGAGCAGGCTCAGATCGCCATCGACACGGCGGATGTGATCATTTTCATTACAGATGTGCGCCAGGGGCTGCAGGATGCGGATTCCAAGGTGGCGGACATGCTGAGACGTTCCGGGAAACCGGTGGTGCTGGTGGTCAATAAGGTGGATAATTTTGAAAAGTTTATGCCGGATGTATACGAGTTCTATAATCTGGGAATCGGGGATCCGGTGCCGATTTCGGCAGCTTCCCGTCTGGGTATCGGAGATATGCTGGATGTGGTGGCATCCTATTTCCCGGAACATCAGGCAGAAGAGGCAGAGGATGACCGGCCAAGGATCGCTATCGTAGGAAAGCCGAACGTGGCAAATCTTCAATCGTAAACAAGCTTTTGGGAGAGCAGAGAGTGATTGTTTCCGATGTGGCAGGCACCACCAGAGATGCCATTGATACCGAGATCGTCCACAATGGAAAGGAATATGTATTTATTGATACAGCCGGCCTCAGGCGGAAGAATAAAATCAAAGAGGAACTGGAGCGTTACAGCATCATCCGTACTGTCACGGCAGTGGAGCGGGCCGATGTGGTCCTGATGGTGATCGACGCCGTGGAGGGCGTGACAGAGCAGGATGCCAAGATCGCCGGTATTGCCCATGAACGTGGGAAAGGCATTATCATCGTTGTGAATAAGTGGGATGCTATTGAGAAGAATGACCGTACCATGCGTGAGTATGAGCAGGAGGTGCGCCGGATCCTTTCCTTCATGCCGTATGCAGAGATCATGTATGTGTCTGCACTGACCGGGCAGCGCCTGATCAAGCTCTATGATATGATCGACATGGTGATCGAAATCAGACCATGCGTGTGGCGACCGGTGTGCTCAATGAGATCATGACAGAAGCGGTAGCCATGCAGCAGCCCCCGTCCGATAAGGCAAGCGGCTGAAGCTTTACTATATCACGCAGGTATCAGTCAAACCGCCGACCTTTGTGATCTTTGTAAACGACAGAGAGCTGATGCATTTTTCATATACCAGATATCTGGAAAATAAGATCCGGGAGGCCTTTGGATTCCGGGGCACATCTCTGAAATTTTTTATACGGGAGAGAAAGGAAAAAGACCGGCCATGATAGAACGTGTTTTATGCCTGCTGATCGGGTACATATTCGGCCTGTTTCAGACAGGATATATCTACGGAAAGTTTAAGCATATCGATATAAGGAACCAGGGAAGCGGCAATGCCGGGACTACCAATGCACTTAGGTGCTGGGATGGCAGGCCGGACTTATCACCTTCCTTGGAGATGCTTTCAAATGTATATTTGCTGTGATCGCCGTACGGCTGATCTTTGGCGGGATGCATCCGGAGCTTGCGCCTCTGTATGCTATGTATGCCGGCATGGGAGCCGTGTTCGGTCACAATTACCCATCTATATGAAGTTTAAGGGCGGCAAGGGGATTGCGACGACAGCAGGCCTTCTGGCCAGTACACTGCCGCTTCCCATGGTGCTTGTCTGCCTTGCGGCATTTCTCATAGTCGTGGGCCTTACACGCTATGTGTCTGTGGGGTCTTTGGTGGTGGTTACCATCTATCTGATCGAGATCGTATTTTACGGGCAGCAGGGAGGTTTTGGAGTGCCGGAAGGTGCTCTCCTTGAGA
>ENA-OPZM01000515-OPZM01000515.1-human-gut-metagenome-genome-assembly--contig:-NODE-515-length-16608-cov-1.883260_pt1 | contig 16608 bp, 28 predicted proteins | sample MGYA00242478_ERZ504493 | MGnify/ENA primary metagenome ERZ504493 (study PRJEB26092, sample SAMD00036227) | human gut metagenome | host: Homo sapiens | study: EMG produced TPA metagenomics assembly of...
TTCGAGTCCCATTACCCACCTTTTTCTATTTTATTTATTGGGCTATCGGCCAAGCGGTAAGGCACAGGACTTTGATCTCCTGCATTCGTTGGTTCGAATCCAATAGCCCAGATTTTACGGGCGTGTAGCTCAGTTGGTAGAGCACTTGACTTTTAATCAAGTTGTCCGGGGTTCGAATCCCCGCACGCTCAGTCAAAAAACAGCGGAAGCCCCAATACATTAGGAAGGGATCCGCTGCTTTTATATTCAAACATTGTAAAAGACAGGCGGATGTGGCGGAACTGGCAGACGCGCTAGACTTAGGATCTAGTACTTCGGTGTGCAGGTTCGATTCCTGTCATCCGCATTGGGATCGTGATTCTTGATTTTATATCGGGGGTTGCGGTTCTTTTTTTTACCGGGTTGAATCGCAGGAGAAAAGAGGCTATAATGTGCTGTGTGGAAAAGTACAGGCATGAAAAGGAGCGTATGATAAAGATGCTGGAAGTGAAAAACCTGACCTTTAAGGTCAATGAAAACGGAATAGAGAGAAGTATCGTTAAAAATATAAGCTTTTGTGTTGAAGATGGGGAGATGCTGGTTATTACCGGGCCGAACGGCGGGGGAAAATCTACGCTTGCCAAGGTTTTAATGGGAATTGAGGAAGCGGACGCAGGACAGATCATCCTGGACGGGGAAGATATCTCCTCCTTTGATATCGACCACCGGGCCGGGGCAGGGATAGGCTTTGCCTTTCAGCAGCCGCCCAGGTTCAAGGGAATGACAGTGAGCAAGCTTCTGTCTCTGGCGGCAGGCCGTGACCTGACAGAGCCGGAGTGCTGCCGGATGCTGAGTGCGGTCGGACTTTGTGCCAGAGAATATATCCACAGAGAAGTTGACGGAACCCTGTCCGGCGGGGAGATGAAGCGTCTTGAAATTGCCACGGTGCTGGCAAAGCCGCATAAATTGTGTGTGTTTGACGAGCCGGAGGCAGGAATCGATCTTTGGAGCTTTTCGATGCTGATCCAACAGTTTGAAAAAATCCATAAGAAAAAAGAGGAAAGCCTGATCCTGATCTCGCACCAGGAGAGGATTATCCAGATGGCAGATCGGATTATGGTCATTGAAGACGGGAAAATAGCCGCGATCGGGCCAAAGGATGAGATTTTGCAACATTGCTGGATAAAGGCGACAGCTGTGTATGCATGGACCGGGAATAAAGGAGGCGTAAAAAATGACAGAAGCAGATAAAAAGAAACTGGACCGGATCACGGAACAGATTTTAAAGCAAATTGATGAAAAAGGATTTCAGCAGACCGGAGCATTCAATTTAAGACATAATGGGATCGCACTGTGCCATGGCGACAGTGAGCACATTAAATCCGGAAAAAAGGAAGACAAACCAGGAATAGATGTCTATATTGACGGAGACACGAAAGGCGAACATGGTTCACATCCCTGTGGTTGTGGATGCGTCTGGCATGACGGACATTGTATATAATGATTTCTATATCGCGGAAGGTGCAGACGTGACAATCATAGCCGGCTGCGGGATTCACAACAGCGGATGCAATGAGAGCCGTCACGATGGAATCCATTCCTTCCATGTGGGAAAAGGCGCCAATGTGCGCTATGAGGAAAAGCACTACGGAGAAGGAGAGGGAACCGGCGCAAGAGTACTGAACCCGGTGACAAAGATCTATATGGAAGATGATTCTGTCTTCACGCTGGACACGGCACAGATAAAAGGTGTTGATTCTACCGTGCGGGAGACAGACGTCCACATGGGTCCCGGATCCAAACTGTATGTGCTGGAGAAGCTGATGACTCATGATCAGCAGACGGCAGAGTCTAATATGGAAGTAGATCTGGACGGTGAGGGAAGTTCCGCGCAGATCATTTCGCGTTCTGTGGCAAAAGGAACCTCCAGGCAGGTGTTCCATCCAAAGGCAGTTGGAAATACAAAATGTCACGCACATATCCAATGTGACTCTATCATTATGGATCATGCACAGGTGGCTTCTATCCCCGAGATTGATGCCAGGCATCTGGATGCGGCGATCATCCATGAAGCGGCGATCGGAAGGATCAATGACGAGCAGCTTGTGAAGCTGCGGACACTGGGAATGACGGAAGAAGAAGCGGAAGGCGTGATCATTGAAAATTTCCTGAACTAATAAATGGAGAGGAAATCTTATGAAATTAAGAAAAAGAATGAGAGTCATGGGACGGGCGCTGCACATGGAGCTGCGGGAACACAAAAGCTCATTTTTGGTCTATGTGACCCTGCGGCTTCTGGTAATCCTGATGATGATCCTGCAGATTTTTAACAGAAATTATGAAAATGTATTTCTGTGTGTGTTAACGCTGGTCCTGCTGCTCATCCCCAGCCTGATACAGATCAACCTGAAGATTGAGCTCCCTACGGCGCTGGAAATTACGATCCTGGTCTTTGTTTTTGCGGCGGAGATCCTGGGAGAGATCCAGTCTTACTACATAAAGTTCCCTTTTTGGGATACAGTGCTGCATACGATCAATGGATTTCTGATGGCGGCCATTGGATTTGCGCTGGTGGATATCCTGAACCGTAGTAAGAAGTTTTCGATTCAGCTGTCGCCGGTATTTTTGGCGATCGTGGCGTTTTGTTTTTCCATGACGATCGGAGTGATCTGGGAATTTTTTGAGTATGGGATGGATCAGTTTTTTGGACTGGATATGCAAAAGGATACGGTGATCCAGGGATTTTCTTCTGTCCTTCTGGACCCGACGAAGAGCAATATCCCTGTTCCGGTACAGGATATCACAGAGGTATTGATTAATGGAAGGGATCTGGGACTTGGCGGATATCTGGATATCGGACTGATTGATACGATGAATGATCTGTTTGTCAATTTCGTGGGAGCAGTTTTGTTCTCGATTATCGGTTACTTTTATGTGAAAAGCCGGGGAAAAGGAAAATTTGCAAGAAGATTTATCCCCCGCCTGAAGTCCAGGGATGCAGACTTCTTAAGAAAGGCGGAGGAAGAGGATGGCGAACGTCCGGTTAACGGATCAGAAAGCGGCGCACAAGACAGCTGACGACGCCGGCGGTGCAAAGCGGCAGCAGAGCGCTTTGCAGTGAACCGTAGACCAGAAGAGCGGCCTGCACGCCCTGCAGTGTCTCCGGGGATGCCGGGACAAGGGTATACAGCAGGGCAGACAGGTATGATCCGATATAAATGATAATGAAAGAGAGCAGGCCACGGCCTGTGTCCAGGAGGCGGCCGTTTCGGCTGCTTCTTTTTTGCCGAACAGAACCATCAGGAATGTGATAAGTTCAAATAGCAGCAGAAATAAGGCCACGCCCGTATAGCCGCCGAGTACGTAATTTTTCTCTGATACCATGCGGGCAATATTTCCAAGGGCTGAGTGGTTGTCCCAGAAATTCCGGGCCAGGAGCCACATGATCAGAAGTATCAGGATCAAAGTGGCACAGCGAAGGAGCATATTGGCGACCTGGAGTGCAGCCCGGGCGCCAGTCTTGGCGGTCCTGGCGGCAGGAGAAAGAAGGTTTGGCATCCGGCGCTTCTTTTTCTCTTGCGCTTTCTCGCGCCTCCGTTCTTTCTGGCGGGGCGTGTCAACATTTTCTTTTACATAATCAATCTTTTTGGTGTGATCCAGCTCTGAAAGGTTGGACAGAACATCGTAATAATCGTCATCATCATCTTCTTCAGAAGGCAGATCGGGCAGATCGCCATCATAGATTACTTCAAAATCATCATCAAAATAGTGGCTGTAATCTTCCTGCTTATTTGCGGGAATCTGGTCTGATGCCTGATTTCTGCCGGATGATTTGCTGGCTGCTGATTTATTTATACTCATGAAAAATCCCTCCTAAAACGTTTTCCATTGTATTATGTTTATGAAGAAGTCTCAAGGGATATTACAGAATGTTTAGGAAGAGATAAGAAGTTCTTAAGAAATCCGGAATAGGAAATTCGTGTGGCTGTCTGACGGGGATTGTGATAAAATCTAGAAGAGAGATGCAGATTTGAGGATGCATAGAGTGAATAAAAGGTAAAAAGCAGGAGGACGGACTATGTATTATATCGGAATTGATCTGGGTACTTCGGCGGTTAAGCTTCTTCTCATGGATGAGAAGGGGACGGTCCACAAGGTGGTGTCAAAAGAGTATCCCATCTGTTTTCCGGCATCCGGGCTGGTCAGAGCAAGTCCGGAAGACTGGTATGCGCAGAGCATAGAGGGAATACGGGAACTGACGGCAGACTGTGAGAAAGAGATGGTGGCGGGGATCGCTGCGGCGGGCAGATGCACGGACTGGTGGCACTGGATGACCAGGACCGGGTGATCCGTCCGGCGATTCTCTGGAACGACGGGCGTACAGCAAAGCAAACAGAGGATTTAAACCAGAGGATTGGAAAAGAAACCCTGTCAAAATATACCGCAAACATTGCGTTTGCCGGATTTACGGCTCCGAAGCTTTTGTGGATGAGTGAAGAGGAGCCGGAAAATTTCGCCAGAATAGAAAAGATCATGCTGCCCAAGGATTATCTGTCCTATTGCCTGAGCGGTGTGCATTGCACGGATTATTCGGATGCGTCCGGGACATTGCTTTTGGACGTGGAGCATAAATGCTGGTCGAGGGAAATGCTGGAGATCTGTGGCGTCAGCGAAAAGCAGCTTCCCAAGCTGTATGAGAGCTACGAGGTGGTGGGGACCCTGAAGCCGGAACTTGCAAGAGAGCTTGGGCTTTCGGCGGATGTGAAGATCGTTGCGGGAGCAGGGGACAATGCGGCGGCAGCGTAGGTACAGGTACGGTAGGAGATGGGAAATGTAATATTTCTCTGGGGACGTCCGGAACCATCTTTATTTCCAGCCGGAAGTTCGGCGTGGACGCCCACAATGCGCTGCATTCCTTTGCACATGCCGACGGGCATTACCATCTGATGGGCTGTATGCTGAGTGCGGCGGCATGCAATAAATGGTGGATGGAAGAAATCCTGAAGACCGAAGATTACGCCGGAGAACAGGCGGGGATCCATAAGCTGGGAGAGAATCAGGTGTTCTACCTGCCTTATCTGATGGGAGAGCGGTCGCCTCACAATGACCCGGACGCCGGGCTTGCTTCATCGGCATGTCCATGGATACCGGCAGAGAGGAGATGACCCAGGCCGTGCTGGAAGGGGTAGCCTTTGCCTTCGGGACTCTCTGGAGGTGGCAAAAAGCTGGGGATCTATCTTGCACGGACCAAGATCTGCGGCGGGGGAGCAAAGAGCGCTCTCTGGAAGAGGATCATTGCAAACGTCATGAATCTGAAGTGACGTGATCGCCAGCGAAGAAGGCCCGGGCCTTGGCGGCGCCATCCTGGCGGCAGTGGGATGCGGCGAATTTGCGGACGTAGAAGAGGCGGCGGTAAAGCTGGTCCGGGTGGTGGACACCGTAGAGCCAGAGCCGGAGCTGGCCGCAAAATACGAAGAGCGGTACGCAAAATTCCGGAAGCTGTACCCGGCATTGAAAGAAACATTTTAGTGACTGGGGACGTACACTTTTGCAAAAAGGGACAGGGGGAAATGCAAATGGGGACGTAGACCAACGCAAAAAGTGTACGTCCCCCATGAAAGGAAGAGAGTATGAAAAGAGAAAAGTTTGGATCCCGGATCGGCTTTATTCTGGTTTCGGCCGGATGTGCGATTGGGATTGGAAATGTGTGGAAATTCCCGTATTTAGCCGGGAGATGGGCGGAGCTGCGTTCATTTTGATTTATTTGCTATTTTTGCTGATCATGGGTATCCCGGTACTGGTATGTGAGTTTGCCATTGGACGGGCCAGCCGCTACAGTATTGCGGAGGCGTTTGAGACGCTGGAGCCGGAAGGAACGAAGTGGCACTGGACGAAGTGGATTGGTATATTAGGAAGTTATCTTTTGATGATGTTTTATACCACGGTAGCGGGATGGATGCTGTACTATTGTTTCCGCAATATCCGGGGAGATTTTGCCGGGGCCGGCACCAAGGAGGTAGAGGCCGGATTCTCCCAGATGCTGGGCAATGCGCCGGTGATGGGGCTGTGGACGTTTATTTTGATCGCGGTGGGCTTTGGAATCTGCTGGTTTGGGATTCAAAACGGGATTGAAAAAGTGTCCAAAGTGATGATGTCGGTACTGTTTTTGATCATGATTGTACTGGCGGTGCGATCTGTTTTCCTGGAGGGGGCAGGTGAAGGCGTGCGGTTTTATCTGATTCCGGATTTTCAGAAAATGCAGGAAATCGGTATCGGGAATGTGATTTTCGGCGCTATGAGCCAGGCATTTTTCACACTGTCTATCGGTATCGGCGCCATGATGATTTTCGGCAGTTATCTGGGAAAAGAGCGGAGCCTGACGGGGGAACCTTAAGTATCACGATTCTGGATACCTTCGTGGCTACCATGGCAGGGTTTATCATTATTCCTACCTGTTTTGCCTATGGGATCGAGCCGGGATCCGAGCCAAGCCTGATTTTCCTGACAATTCCGAATATATTTGCCCAGATGCCGGGCGGTCAGCTGTGGGGAGCGCTGTTTTTCCTGTTCCTGACATTTGCGGCTTTTACTACGTTGGTGGCAGTGTTCGAAAATATCATTTCTTTTGATATAGATATGTTGGGCTGGAGCAGAAAAAAGAGCGTGGTTGTAAGTCTTATCCTGATTACGATACTCAGTGTTCCCTGTATCTTAGGATTTAACGTGCTGGCGGATTTTCAGCCGGTGGGTGCGGGAAGCTCGGTCATGGACCTGGAGGACTTCATTGTATCCAACAACCTGCTTCCAGCTGGGAAGCCTGGGTTATCTTCTTTTCTGTACCAGAAAGAACGGATGGGGATGGGAAAAGTTTCTTGCGGAAGCAAATGCCGGCAAGGGCCTGAAATTCCCTGCATGGCTGAAGGGCTATGTGTCTTACGGGATTCCGTTGATAATTATGATCATTTATCTGAAAGGATATTATGATAAATTCAGTGTCATGGGAACCGCGGCGCTGGTTGGATGGATGACTTTTGCAGTCGTGCTTCTTGGATTTGTTGTTTATTGCGCAGCTGCCAGAAAAAAGTCATAGCGCATATATTTTCGGAAAATAAGAAGGAAAGGAGGATTTAAGGAAATGTATCGGAAATATCTGGAGCCGGAATACGGGAAGGTGGCGCCGGAAGTGGAGATCATGGCACCGCAGGTGATGGACATGAACAATCTACAGCTCTGGCGGCAGCAAAGCGATTATGAATCACTGGCTGCGATGACCGCAGCCTATCAGAAATGTAACATATATCCGGAGGTTATGGGTGTAATGACAGAAGATATCCTTTGTGATTTTGGCAATGGCCCCTTCCGGGTGCGGGTTTACCAGCCGCCAGAAGAAAGTGGCAAAGGCCTGGAGGAAAAGAAGCCTGTACTGGTGTATTACCACGGGGGATCTTTTTCCTTTAACAGCATCGAGGTATATGAGTATGTCTGCCGTTATCTGTGTATGACAGGAGAAATGCTGGTGGTAGCGCCGGACTATCATCTGGCGCCGGAGCACCCATTTCCCCGGGGGCTTGAGGAAGCTTACCAGACACTTTTGTGGGCGAAGGATCATGTGGAAGACTACGGCGGAGATCCGGAAAACTTAAATGTAGGTGGCGACAGTTCCGGAGGCAATTTTGCCGCAGTGGTGTCGATGATGGCAAGAGAGCGGAAAGGGCCGGACATTAAAGGACAGTATCTGGTCTACCCGCTGGTCTGCAATAAGGCAGAGGAACTGACAGAATCAGAAAAGCGATATGGACGGGATCATTTCCTGGAGTACCGCTGCACCGAAGATCCGATGGCGCTATACTTTACCAGGGAAGAAGAGAGAAAAGATCCATACGCATCCCCGCTCCTGGCAGAGGATCTGTCCGGCCTTCCCAGAGCCTGTATCGTGCTCGCTGAATGTGACCCTTTGCTGGATCAGGGCTGATGTATGCGGCAAAGCTGGAAGATGCGGGAGTGCCGGTAGAGTGCCATGTAATGAAAGGCATGCTCCATGGTTTTTTGAACTGGACATATGGGAAAAGTTTTGAAGCCATGGAGTATGGAGCCCGATTCGTTCGGGGACAGGGTAAAATGTAAAAAGGGACAGGGAGAAATGCAAATGGGGAACGTAGACCAACGCAAAAAAGTGTACGTCCCCCACAAGGAGGTAAATATGAAGTATCAGATTTTAGGAGAAACGTTACCAGTAGTGGTGTGTGAACTGGAGGGCGGAGAGCGGATGATCACGGAGAGCGGCAGCATGGCCTGGATGTCACCCAATATGAAGATGGAAACATCCAGCAATGGCGGCTTTGGCAAGGCGATCGGCAGGATGTTTGCCGGGGAGAAGATTTTCCAGAATATCTATACCGCTCAGGGCGGCGCTGGAATGATCGCGTTTGCATCCAGCTTTCCGGGATCTATCCGCGCATTTCAGATCGAGCCGGGAAGGGAGATGATTTTCCAGAAGAGTTCGTTCCTGGCAGGCGAGGCAGGTATTGAATTGTCGGTATTTTTTAATAAGAAGTTTGCTTCCGGTCTGTTTGGCGGCGAGGGATTTATTATGCAGAAGCTGTCAGGACAGGGGATTGCGTTTGCGGAGTTTGACGGACATGTGGTTGAGTATGAGCTGCAGCCGGGACAGCAGATCGTGGTAGACACCGGGTACCTGGCGGCTATGGAGCTACATGCACTATGGAGATCAAAAGTGTCCCGGGCGTGAAAAATATGCTGTTCGGCGGCGAGGGCATCTTCAATACTTTACTCACCGGCCCGGGCAAGATCTGGCTGCAGACCATGCCGCTCAGCAATGTGGCAGGAGTTCTCAGACCTTATATGCCTACCGGAGCGTAGCATATAGCGTGTTCAGACACATATAACATGTTCAGACACATATGACATTTACAGCCTGGCTGATTTTTTCGGCCAGCTTTTAATATCCGGGTCTTCCCGGCGGTCAGTGACGAGCGCCGTAAGCTGGCTCCAGTCAGCAAACTGAAACAGACTGTTGGATAAAAATTTCGTGTGATCGCTTAACACGACAGTCTGACTGCTGCTTTTCAGCACGGCCCGCTTTACTTCCGCTTCCTCATAGGAGACACAGGAAGGGCCGGAGAGATCCCGAAAGCCGTCGCTGCCAAGAAATGCAAGATCAAAGTGCAGAGAGCTTATGGCCTGGGTAGCCCATGCTCCCACGATCCCTTTGCTGCTTCCCCGGACACGGCCGCCCAGCGCATATACCTGGTTTGCGGAGTCGGAGAGGATGTTTAGGACCATGATTGAGTTGGTAAAGACGGTCAGGTCTTCGCGGAGCCTCAGGAGTCTGGCCAGTGCATATGTGGTGCTTCCGGCATCCAGAAAGATAACGCCGTTCCTGGGGATCATCGAGGCCGCCCGTTCTGCAATGGCGGTCTTGATCTCCATGCGCTCCATTTCTTTTTGTGCAATTGGCCGTTCCAGAAGCAGTTCACTGCTTGCGATCGCACCGCCGTAGCTTTTCTGCGCAATGCCTTGAGATTCCAGATAGATCAGATCCTTCCGGATGGTTTCCGTGGATACGCCAAAATGTTCTGCCAGGGAGCTGGCTTTCATATTTCCATTTTTCAATAAAAGCTGGGCGATCTCATTTCTGCGCTCAGCGGTCAGTCTCTTTTTCATCGGTTGGATTCCTCCTTTTGCAGTTTATTTTAACATATCCTGTTAAAAACACAAGAAAAAACAATTTGTAAGTTGTGAAAAATTGTTGACTGCAAGAAAAAACAATATTATAATTGGATTTAGTTGGGAATATGGGTAAAAGGAGGAGAAACATGAAACTGCAGATCGCATTGGATGATATTTCTATGGAAGCGGCTATGGAGCTTTTGGGAAAAGTAAAAGAGTATGCGGACATTGCAGAAGTGGGCACCCCCTTCCTGATGGAATATGGGATGGAAGCAGTGCGCCGGATCCATGCCGGATTTCCGGGGCTGTCGGTACTCTGTGACGGAAAGATCATGGACGCCGGAGGCTATGAAGCAGAGCTTGCTTTCCGGGCAGGGGCCGATTATGTGACGGTGCTGGCTGTGACAGATGACCGGACGATCCTGGATGTGGCGGCTGCGGCGAAAAAATACGGGAAGAAGACAGTGGCAGATATGATCTGTGTGGAGAATCTGAAGGAGCGGTCCAGACAGCTGGAAGAACTGGGCGTGGATGTGATCGCAGTCCACACAGGGGTGGACCAGCAGGCCGCCGGGAGGACTCCGCTTCAGGACTTAAAAGAGCTGAGAAGTGCTGTCACCTGTGCGCAGATCGCGGTGGCCGGAGGCATCCGCCTGGACACGCTGGATGCTTACCTGGAATATGAGCCGGAGATCATCATAGTGGGCGGAGGCATTGTCCATGCAGAGGATCCGGCCGGGGAAACGAAAAAGCTGGCGGAAAAGATCCGGGAAAGGAAAAGATGATGAGTATAAAAAATTATACGGAAAAAATCCTGGAAGAGCTTAAAGGGAATGCTTCTTACTTAGAAGAGAATGAGCTTCAGATGATCGTAGAAGAACTTCTGCGTGCCGGTCACATTTTCACCGCAGGAGCGGGAAGGAGCAGACTGGCCGTGCAGGCATTTACCAACCGGCTGATGCATCTGGGCCTGCCTGTCAGCCATGTGGGTGACATCACGGCGCCCCATACAAAAGCAGGAGACCCTTCTGCTTATCGGATCCGGCTCCGGGGAGACGGGAAGCCTGGTAGAGATGGCGAAAAAGGCAAAGAAAAATGGTGTGCGGGTGGCGCTTCTTACCATGGACCGGGAGTCGTCCATCGGGCAGATGGCCGACGCGATGGCCGTACTGCCGGGAGTGTCTCCCAAACTTCGGCACGGAGGAACATCCGTGACATCGATCCAGCCGATGGGCTCTGCATTTGAGCAGATATGTTTTCTTGTCTTCGACGGGATCGTGCTGGAGCTGATGGAACGTCTGCAGGAAAGCCCGGAGCAGATGTTTGAACGGCATGCGGATCTGGAATAAAAGGAAATGTTTAAAGTAAAGTGGGAGCCCATTCTTGCACCCCTATACGGATGGGATAAAATAAAGACATACGACAGCGGACCATATAAAATGAACGAAAACAGGAAGGGAAATAATGTTAGTTTCATTAAAAGAACTGATGGAAGACGCCGAAAAAGGCGGTTATGCAGTAGGCGCATTTAATGTTTCAAACCTGGAGTCCCTGATGGCGATTATGCAGGCGGCAGAGGAGACAGGACGCGGTGTGATCTTAAACTATGCGGAAGTCCACGCACCGTTTTTGTCGATGGAGCAGGCGGCGCTTATCATGCTGGATGCGGCGAAAAAGGCAAAGGTGCCGGTGTGCGTGCATCTGGATCACGGATCCTCTATGGAATCCTGTATCCAGGCGATCCGGCTGGGATTTACCTCCGTCATGCTGGATGCATCGGCGGAGGATTATGAGACCAATGTGCGGGAGACAAAAGAAATCGTGCGCCTGGCTCACAGCGTAGGCGTGACGGTAGAGGCGGAATTAGCACATCTTTTCCTCGGATATGGGCCTTGCGGAGTCACCGAAGGAAGCAGAAACCCTGGAATCCTTTGACAGTGCGGAGGATGTATATACAGACCCTGCCACCGCAAAGGATTTCGTGGAGAGGACCGGCGTGGATGTGCTGGCTATCGCCTTTGGAACCACCCACGGTATTTATACAAAGAAGCCGAAGCTGGATCTGGAGCGGATCACGAAGATCAAAGAGGCAATCGACATTCCCTTTGTGATGCACGGGGGCTCAGGTCTTAGTAAAGAAGAGTTTCAGACAGCGATCCGGAACGGGATCCGGAAGATCAACTATTATACATACATGACTCTGGCCGGCGGAAGGGCCGTAAAGGAGGCGTTGGATCAGAAATCTCCGGATGAAAACGTCTTTTTCCATGACATTCCGATGATCGCGGTGGAAGCGATGAAGGAAAATGTGAAGGAAGCGATTCGGGTATTTGGCATGGAAGTATAGGTGGTGAGGAAAATGGCAAAAGGAACCAAAGGAATTGCGGTGGCGGGGACGCTGATCGCAGATACATTTTACAAGATTGATACCTATCCGGATGCAGGAAATCTTACCAATATCCGGGATATCGTAAGCTATATCGGCGGGACCGGCAACATGCTTCTGGACCTGGCGAAGATGGATCCTTCGGTGCCGCTGAAGGTCAGTGGGCTGATCGGGGATGATACCCAGGGACGGATGATGAAAGGAGAACTTTTAAAGTATCCGAACATAGATATCTCGAACCTGACGGTAGAGGGGTTAAGCTCGGTCACCCATGTCATGAATGCCCAGGACACCAAGCAGAGAACCTTCTTTTATCAGGCGGCGCCAGCGACATTTATGATGAGTCATACATTGACTGGGAGAAGCTGGATGCAGATATTTTCCATCTGGAGTATCTGCTTTTGATGGCAAAGGTGGACGGCCCGGACGAGGAATACGGAACGCTTGGAGCCAGAATCCTGCATGATGCCAGAGAACGGGGAATGAAGACATCCATTGACGTTGTGTCGGAACAAAGTGACCGGGCGGCGGGAATTGTAAGTGCGGCATTGAAATATACGGATTATTGTTCTATCAACGAAGTGGAGGCGGAGGCGGCTACCGGTGTGAAGCTTACGGGAGCGGACGGCCTTACTGAAGAAAAGGTGAAAGAGGCGCTTTTGAAGCTAAAAGAAAAGGGCGTGACCACCTGGGCGGTGATCCACTGCCCAGGGTGCGGCTATGGATATGACTGTCAGAAACAGGAGTTTGTAAAAGTGCCAAGCCTGAAGCTTCCGGAAGGGTTTATCAAAGGAACCAATGGTGCCGGAGATGCCTACTTAAGCGGCATCCTCTATGGGGCATACCAGGATATGACTCTGGAAGAAGCCATGATCCTGGGAACTGCCTGTGCGGCCTGTTCTCTTTCCGAAGTCAACGGCACCGATGGCTTCGTCCTCTCTCAGAAGTGAAGAAGCTTTATCAGGAATTGAGATGAGACTTCCGGTACTGACCGGGGGAACAGCCCATATAACGTTTGAAGATCTGACCATAATAGGCCGGCGTGGAAAACCCAACCATGCCGGCTGTTTTTGTGACGCTTTCGCCCTGGAGAAGAAGCGGCAGGCTGTTCTGGATACGCAGGAACAAAATATAGTCAAAGATCGTCATTTTCATATATTTCTTAAAGAAACGGCAGCACTCACTTTTACAGATATTGACGTGAGCCGCCACATCGTCCAGGGATATTTCCTGCCGGCAGTGCTCCTGAAGATAGGTCAGGATTTCCCTCAGGCGCTTCAGATGCTTCTGAGAGTGATGTTCGGTCTCCGGGAGGGAAGCATAATACCGGTAGAGGCGCTGCCAGATACCTGCTAAGAGAATATGTGATTCCAGCTCGTAATCAGCGGAGGTTCAAGAGAAAGCTCATAAATCCTTTGGATATCCCGGATGATGTCCTGCTGCCAGCCGGTATCCGGGCTTAGTTTCAGGGAATGCCAAGACTCATTGGAGGTAATAAAATCAACGAACTTGGTCTGCAGCAGGCTGTTTCATAGCCGTAAATAAACCGGGGAGAAAAGGTGACAGAGATATAGTGGCAGTCTGATGGTCTACCATATATCCGGAGTGAAGGGCATTACTGTTGCAGAAGAGGCCCTCTCCCTCTTTCAGCATATATTTTTTGTCGTTTACATAATATTCGATCTGTCCGGACTGAAACCAGGTCAGTTCGATCTCCCGGTGCCAGTGCCACAGAAAGGATCCCTGCTCATAAGAGCGGATGGATTCCTGGCTTACGTGGACCGGAAATTCAAAATTTCCGTGCTGTTTGATCTCTTTTTGGTTCTTTTCCGTGTGTATCTGCATGGCCTGTCTCCATTTCCTCAATATTTTGATAAAATACTCCAATATTCTTATTGTAGTAGGGGATAAATCTCATTATAATCATAGATTAGAAAGAGAAATTATGCAAGTAGAGGAGACGAAGAGCATGACTGCAAAATTGATGGAGACATTTTTAAAACTGTACGGAGAAGGCGGAGAGGTCCGCACCTATTTTGCGCCGGGACGTGTCAACCTGATCGGGGAGCATACAGACTATAACGGTGGACATGTATTTCCCTGTGCACTGACACTGGGAACCTATGGTCTGGCCCGTAAAAGAGAGGACCGGACCTTACGGTTTTATTCTGTAAACTTTGAAAAGCTTGGGGTGGTAGAGACCAGCCTTGACGATCTGGTGCCTCATAAAGAGGCGTCCTGGACCAACTATCCCAAGGGAGTAATGTGGGCGTTTGAAAAGAGAGGATACCGTCTGGGTCATGGCCTTGATATCCTGATCTGGGGAAATATTCCCAATGGTTCCGGACTTTCTTCTTCTGCATCCCTGGAGGTGCTGACAGGGGTGATCTTAAAGGACATCTATGGATTTGATCAGGTAAGCATGGTGGATATTGCTCTGATCGGACAGGATGCGGAAAACAACTTTAACGGCTGCAACTGCGGTATCATGGATCAGTTTGCCAGTGCTATGGGGAAAAGGATCATGCGATTTTCCTGGATACGAATACGCTGAACTATGAGTATGCGCCGGTGGTGCTCGAGGATGCAAAGATCGTGATCACCAACAGCAAGGTAAAACACAGCCTGGTGGATTCTGCATACAATGACAGAAGAAATGAAAGTGAGACGGCGCTCCGTGAGCTGCAGACAGAGGTGGAGATCCAGACGCTGGGAGACCTGACAGAGGAAGAGTTTGAGATGTATAAAAATGCCATCCAGGATCCGATCCGACAGAAACGGGCAAAACATGCGGTCTATGAAAATCAGCGGACCATCCGTGCGGTGGAAGCGCTGAAAAACAACGATGTGGAGCTGTTCGGCAAGCTGATGAATGCTTCCCACCAGTCTCTGCGGGATGATTATGAGGTGTCCTGCGAGGAGATCGACATTCTGGTGGATCTGCACAGGCGATGCCGGGCGTACTGGGCTCCCGGATCACTGGCGGCGGATTTGGGGGGATGTACGTCAGCATTGTGAAAAATGATACGGTAGATCGTTTTGTAGAAGAGATCGGCAAGGCTTATCAGGAAAAAGTAGGACATGAGGCAGAGTTTTATGTAGTAGAAATCGGAGACGGAGCCGGAAGGCTTTCATAGACGGAGGGGAGAAAAAAGATGTTAAATGAAAATATTAAAAAGCTGGTAGAGTATGGGATAGAGACAGGTCTGACACCGGAGTGTGAAAGGATTTATACCACCAACCTTCTGCTGGAAATGTTCCATGAGGACAGCTATGAGGATGTGGAGGTGGAAAAGATACCGGTGGATGATGACGGAGAAGGCTTAGAGCAGGTGCTTTCTGAGCTGCTTGCGGAAGCTGTGAAGAGAGGCATCATCGAGGACAGCATTGGATACCGGGATCTGTTTGACACAAAGATGATGAACTGCCTTTTGCCAAGGCCAGCCCAGGTACAGAAGGAATTCTGGGAGCACTATGGACATTCTCCGGAGGAGGCGACAGCATATTATTATAAATTTAGCAGGGACAGTGACTACATCCGCCGCTACCGGGTGAAGAAGGACATGAAGTGGAAGGTAGAATCTCCATATGGCGAGATCGACATTACCATCAACCTGTCCAAGCCGGAGAAGGATCCAAAGGCTATTGCCGCGGCCAAAAATGCGAAGAACAACAGCTATCCCAAGTGTCAGCTCTGTATGGAGAATGAAGGCTATGCCGGACGTCTGGATCATCCGGCCAGAGAGAACCACCGGATCATCCCATCACCATCAACGGAGGAGAATGGGGATTCCAGTATTCTCCGTATGTATATTATAATGAGCACTGCATCGTATTTAACGGACAGCATATTCCGATGAAGATCGACCGGGCGGCATTTACCAAGCTGTTTGATTTTGTAAAACAGTTCCCGCATTATTTTCTGGGATCCAATGCAGACCTGCCGATCGTGGGAGGATCCATCTTAAGCCACGATCATTTCCAGGGAGGAAATTATACCTTTGCCATGGCAAAGCGCCTGTTGAAAAAGAGGTGACGATTCCGGGATATGAGGACGCAGAGTGCGGCATCGTAAAATGGCCGTTGTCTGTGCTGAGAATCCGTCATAAAGATGAAAAACGCCTGATCGAACTGGCAGACCATGTCCTTGGCGCATGGAGAGGATACACGGACGAGGCGGCATTCATCTACGCCGAGACAGACGGAGAGCCTCATAACACCATCACGCCAATCGCGAGAAAAGTGGGTGACGTATACGAGCTGGATCTGACGCTCCGGAACAATATCACCACCGAAGAGCATCCGCTGGGCGTATATCATCCGCATGCACAGTACCATAATATCAAGAAAGAAAACATCGGCCTTATCGAGGTCATGGGCCTGGCAGTGCTGCCGGCAAGACTGAAAGAAGAGCTGGAGATCCTGGCAGATTACCTGGTAGAAGGAAAGACATCCGCAGCAAACGAAAAAATCGAAAACATGCTGACTGGGGTGGCTGGCTTCCTGCCCAAAATACGAGCGAAGATCAGCCGTGAGAATGTGATGGACATCCT
>ENA-OPZM01000516-OPZM01000516.1-human-gut-metagenome-genome-assembly--contig:-NODE-516-length-16594-cov-4.833728_pt1 | contig 16594 bp, 15 predicted proteins | sample MGYA00242478_ERZ504493 | MGnify/ENA primary metagenome ERZ504493 (study PRJEB26092, sample SAMD00036227) | human gut metagenome | host: Homo sapiens | study: EMG produced TPA metagenomics assembly of...
CTTATGTTAAAGTGGAGGATGCTATATTATGGCTAGATATGCCTGCCTAAAGGTCAGGCGGGATCATGTTGTAATAAATAATAAAAAAACAGGGGTGAAACGTCAATGGAAAAAAACAGAATTCGTTCTGTAAAAACTGGAAAAAGCATGCGTATGAGCTACCAGAGACAAAAAGAAGTCCTGGAAATGCCAAACCTGATCGAAGTTCAGAAAGATTCCTACCAGTGGTTTCTTGACGAAGGTTTAAAAGAAGTATTTGATGATATTTCTCCGATCGCAGATTACGGCGGAAAGCTCAGTCTGGAATTCATCGATTTCACATACGATGAAAAAGATGCAAAATATTCCATCGAGCAGTGTAAAGAACGTGACGTGACTTATGCCGCACCTTTGAAGGTTCGAGTAAGGCTGATCAATAAGGAAACAGAAGAGATCAACGAACACGAGATTTTCATGGGAGATTTACCGCTGATGACAGCTACGGGTACCTTTGTTATCAATGGTGCTGAGCGTGTTATTGTCAGCCAGTTAGTACGTTCCCCTGGAATCTACTACGCGATCGCTCATGATAAGCTTGGTAAGAGACTGTTTTCCAGTACTGTAATTCCAAACAGAGGTGCATGGCTGGAGTACGAGACAGATTCAAATGATGTATTTTATGTACGTGTAGACAGAACAAGAAAGGTTCCGATCACTGTTCTGATCCGTGCACTGGGCATTGGAACCAATGCTGAGATCATTGATCTGTTTGGTGAAGAGCCAAAGATCCTTGCCAGCTTTACAAAGGATACCTCCACAAACTATCAGGAAGGTCTCCTTGAGCTGTATAAGAAGATCCGCCCGGGCGAGCCGCTTGCAGTAGAGAGCGCAGAGAGCCTGATCATGGCAATGTTCTTCGATCCGAGAAGATATGACCTTGCCAAAGTCGGACGTTATAAATTTAATAAGAAGCTTCATTTTAATAAACGTATCGTAGGCCACAAGCTTTCCCAGGATGTTGTAGATACAACAACAGGTGAGATCCTTGCTGAGGCTGAGACACTTGTTACAAAAGAGCTTGCTGATACATTACAGAATTCCGCAGTTCCGTACGTATGGATCCAGGGTGAGGAGAGAGAGATCAAAGTCCTTTCCAGCCTTATGGTTGATATCCGTCACTATCTGCCGGAGCTTGAGAATCCGAAGTCCCTGGGTGTTACAGAATTAGTATACTACCCGGTACTCGAAAAAATTCTGGAAGAAAATGACACATTTGAGGACAGATGTGATGCGATCAAACGTGATATCCACGACCTGATCCCGAAACACATCACCAAGGAGGATATCCTTGCGTCCATTAACTATAATATGCATCTGGAGTATGGCCTTGGTAACGATGATGATATCGACCACCTGGCAACCGTCGTATCCGTGCTGTCGGTGAGCTGCTTCAGAATCAGTACCGCATCGGTCTTTCCAGACTTGAGCGTGTGGTACGTGAGAGAATGACAACACAGGACACAGAGAGTATCTCTCCGCAGTCCCTGATCAATATCAAACCCGTAACTGCAGCAGTTAAGGAGTTCTTCGGATCATCTCAGCTGTCACAGTTCATGGATCAGAACAACCCGCTTGGAGAGCTGACTCACAAGAGAAGACTTTCCGCACTGGGACCTGGCGGTCTGTCACGAGACAGAGCCGGATTCGAGGTTCGAGACGTACATTATTCCCACTATGGAAGAATGTGCCCGATCGAGACTCCTGAGGGACCGAATATCGGTCTTATCAACTCTCTTGCATCTTATGCAAGGATCAATCAGTACGGCTTCGTAGAGGCTCCATACAGAAAGATCGACAAAACAGATCCTTCCAACCCGCGTGTAACTGATGAGGTTGTATACATGACAGCGGATGAGGAAGATAATTACCATGTAGCACAGGCGAATGAGCCGCTGGACGAAGAGGGACATTTCCTTCATAAGAACGTTTCCGGTCGTTACCGTGAGGAGACACAGGAGTACGAGCAGCATATGTTCGATTACATGGACGTATCTCCACGAATGGTATTCTCTGTTGCTACAGCCCTGATTCCGTTCCTGCAGAACGATGATGCGAACCGTGCGCTGATGGGATCAAACATGCAGCGTCAGGCCGTTCCGCTTCTTACAACAGAGGCTCCGGTTGTTGGTACTGGTATGGAGACCAAGACAGCCGTTGACTCCGGTGTATGTGTTGTTGCAAGAAAAGCAGGTACAGTACTTCGTTCCACATCTACAGATATCTCCATCAAGAATGATGACGGAACCAAGGATGATTACCATCTGACCAAATTTATGCGAAGCAACCAGAGCAACTGCTACAACCAGAGACCGATCGTGTTCCAGGGTGAGCATGTTGAGGCTGGACAGGTTATCGCTGATGGTCCGTCGACATCCAATGGTGAGCTTGCACTTGGTAAGAACCCGCTGATCGGATTTATGACTTGGGAAGGTTATAACTACGAGGATGCTGTTCTCCTTAGTGAGAAACTTGTACAGAACGATGTTTATACATCTGTCCATATCGAGGAGTATGAGGCAGAATCCCGTGATACCAAGCTGGGACCGGAAGAGATCACACGTGACGTTCCGGGTGTCGGCGATGACGCTCTGAAGGATCTGGATGAGCGTGGTATCATCCGTATCGGTGCTGAGGTACGTGCCGGTGATATCCTTGTTGGTAAGGTTACTCCTAAGGGAGAAACAGAGCTTACTGCTGAGGAGCGTCTCCTTCGTGCCATCTTTGGTGAGAAGGCAAGAGAGGTACGTGATACTTCCCTTAAAGTACCGCACGGTGAATATGGTATTATCGTAGATGCCAAGGTATTTACAAGAGAGAACGGCGATGAGCTGAGCCTGGAGTAAATCAGGCAGTACGTATTTATATTGCACAGAAGAGAAAGATCTCCGTTGGTGATAAGATGGCTGGTCGTCATGGTAACAAGGGTGTCGTTTCCCGTGTACTTCCTGTTGAGGATATGCCATTCCTTCCAAACGGACGTCCTCTTGATATCGTGCTGAATCCTCTGGGTGTACCTTCCCGAATGAACATCGGACAGGTCCTGGAGATCCACCTGAGCCTTGCTGCCAAAGCACTTGGCTTTAATATTGCAACACCTGTATTCGATGGCGCAAACGAGGTTGATATCCAGGATACTCTGGAGCTTGCCAACGATTACGTTAATACGGAAGACTTTGAGGAATTCCGTGAGAAATATAAAGACATCCTTGCACCGGACGTTATGCAGTATCTCGATGAGAATAAAGCACACAGAGCACTCTGGAAGGGCGTTCCGATCTCCAGAGACGGTAAGGTAAGACTTCGTGACGGACGAACAGGCGAGTACTTCGACAGCCCTGTAACTATCGGTCACATGCACTACCTGAAACTGCATCATCTGGTAGATGATAAGATCCATGCACGTTCCACAGGTCCATACTCCCTGGTAACACAGCAGCCTCTGGGTGGTAAAGCTCAGTTCGGTGGACAGCGTTTCGGAGAGATGGAGGTTTGGGCACTGGAGGCATATGGTGCTTCCTACACACTGCAGGAGATCCTGACAGTGAAGTCTGATGATGTGATCGGACGTGTTAAGACCTATGAAGCGATCATCAAAGGTGACAACATTCCTGAGCCAGGTATTCCTGAGTCCTTTAAGGTACTTCTTAAAGAGCTTCAGTCTCTTGGTCTGGATGTACGTGTGCTCAGCGAGGACGGATCAGAGGTACACATTATGGAAACCTCTGATTACGGAGATACTGATCTTCGTCATGTCATCGAGGGCGATTCCAGAGGACGCAGAGATGAGGAGTCCTTCGGTAAACACGGCTATACCAAGCAGGAGTTCAGCGGAGAAGAGCTTGTCAATGTAGAAGAAGATGAGGACATGGAAGACGAAGATGATATGATCGAGTTTGAAGAGTCCTTTGATGATGAGGAATAAGAAAGGGGAAAGAATACATGGCAGAAACAACCAACGCCAATGAAACATATCAGCCAATGACTTTCGATGCCATCAAGATCGGACTGGCGTCCCCTGAGAAGATCAGAGAGTGGTCACACGGTGAGGTTTTAAAACCTGAAACGATCAACTACAGAACCTTGAAGCCTGAGAAGGATGGTCTTTTCTGTGAAAGAATTTTCGGACCGAGCAAGGACTGGGAGTGCCACTGTGGAAAGTACAAAAAAATTCGCTATAAAGGCGTTGTCTGCGACAGATGCGGTGTTGAAGTAACCAAATCTGCCGTTCGTAGAGAGCGTATGGGACACATCGAGCTTGCAGCTCCGGTGTCTCATATCTGGTACTTTAAAGGAATTCCGTCCCGTATGGGTCTGATCCTTGATATTTCTCCGAGAACACTGGAGAAAGTGCTTTACTTTGCTAACTATATCGTTCTGGATCCTGCAGATTCCGGACTTATGTACAAACAGGTACTCACCGAGCGTGAGTACCAGGAAGCACGTGAGTCTTACGGAGAAGGATTCCGTGTAGGTATGGGTGCCGAGTCCATCATGGAGCTCCTTCAGGCTATCGATCTTGAAAAGGATTCCGAAGAACTGAAGGCAGAGCTTGTGGACGCAACAGGCCAGAAACGTGCAAGGATCATCAAACGTCTTGAAGTTGTGGAGTCCTTCCGTGAGTCCGGCAACCGTCCTGAGTGGATGATCATGACCGTTATCCCGGTTATCCCGCCGGATCTTCGTCCTATGGTACAGCTGGACGGAGGACGTTTTGCAACATCTGACCTGAATGATCTTTACAGAAGGATCATCAACAGAAACAACCGTCTGAAAAGACTTCTGGAGCTTGGTGCTCCGGATATCATTGTCCGCAACGAGAAGCGTATGCTGCAGGAGCTGTAGATGCCCTGATCGATAACGGACGCCGTGGACGTCCTGTAACAGGCCCTGGAAACAGAGCTCTGAAATCCCTTTCCGATATGCTGAAAGGTAAATCCGGACGTTTCCGTCAGAACCTTCTTGGTAAACGAGTTGACTACTCCGGACGTTCTGTAATCGTCGTAGGACCTGAGCTGAAGATCTATCAGTGTGGTCTTCCGAAAGAGATGGCTATCGAGCTGTTCAAACCTTTCGTTATGAAAGAGCTTGTTGCCAACGGAACTTCCCACAACATCAAGAATGCCAAGAAAATGGTAGAGAAGCTTGAGCCTGCAGTATGGGATGTCCTTGAGGACGTCATTAAGGAGCATCCGGTTATGCTGAACCGTGCACCTACACTGCATCGTCTGGGTATCCAGGCGTTCGAGCCGATCCTTGTAGAAGGTAAGGCGATTAAGCTTCATCCGCTTGTTTGTACAGCGTTCAACGCTGACTTCGATGGTGACCAGATGGCCGTACATCTTCCGCTTTCCCAGGAAGCGCAGGCAGAGTGCCGTTTCCTTCTGTTATCACCGAACAACCTTCTGAAACCGTCAGATGGTGGTCCTGTAGCCGTTCCTTCACAGGATATGGTCCTTGGTATCTACTACCTGACACAGGAGAGACCTGGAAACAAGGGTGAGGGCAAGTTCTTCAAGAGTGTCAACGAGGCAATTCTTGCATATGAGAACAAGGTCATCACACTCCAGACAAAGATCATTGTTCATTGCCATAAGACAATGCCGGACGGAACTGTTTTAAGCGGCAATGTTCATTCTACACTGGGACGTTTCCTGTTTAACGAGATCCTTCCGCAGGACCTTGGATTCGTAGACAGAAGCGTACCTGGAAACGAACTGCTTCTTGAGGTTGATTTCCTTGTAGGTAAGAAACAGCTGAAGCAGATCCTTGAAAAGGTTATCAATACTCACGGTGCAACAAAGACAGCCGAGGTGCTTGACTCCGTTAAGGCTATGGGTTACAAATACTCCACACGTGCAGCCATGACCGTATCTATTTCCGATATGACCGTGCCGCCGCAGAAGCCGGAGATGATCAAGCAGGCTCAGGATACTGTTGACCGTATCACAAAGAACTACAAACGTGGTCTTATCACAGAAGAAGAGCGTTACAAAGAGGTTGTTGATACCTGGAAGAAGACCGATGATGAGCTTACAAAGGCACTTCTTACAGGTCTTGATAAGTACAACAACATCTTCATGATGGCTGACTCCGGAGCCCGTGGTTCCGATAAGCAGATCAAACAGCTTGCCGGAATGCGAGGACTGATGGCTGATACAACCGGTCATACCATTGAGCTCCCGATCAAGTCAAACTTCCGTGAAGGTCTTGACGTACTGGAGTACTTCATGTCTGCTCATGGAGCTCGTAAAGGTCTTTCTGATACCGCTCTTCGTACAGCCGATTCCGGATACCTGACAAGACGACTTGTTGACGTATCTCAGGATCTGATCGTTCGTGAGGCGGACTGCTGTGAGAACAGAGCAGAGATCTCTGGTATGGTCGTTCGTGGATTCATGGACGGAAAAGAAGAGATCGAGAGCCTTCAGGAGCGTATCACAGGACGTTTCTCCTGTGAGACAGTTAAGAATAAAGACGGAGAAATCCTTGTTAAAGCAAACCACATGATCACACCGAAGCGTGCAGCCCGTATCATGAAAGAGGGCGTAAGCAACCAGACAGGCGGACCGATCGACAAACTGAAGATCCGTACCATCCTTTCCTGTAAGTGCAAGGTTGGTGTCTGCGCAAAATGTTATGGTGCGAACATGGCTACCGGTGAGCCGGTACAGGTTGGTGAGTCTGTTGGTATCATCGCAGCACAGTCTATCGGTGAGCCAGGTACACAGCTGACCATGCGTACTTTCCATACCGGTGGTGTTGCCGGTGGAGATATCACACAGGGTCTTCCTCGTGTCGAGGAGCTTTTCGAGCAAGAAAGCCGAAGGGTCTTGCGATCATCACAGAGATCCCAGGTGTTGCCACGATCAACGACACTAAGAAGAAACGTGAGATCATCGTAAATGATCCGGAGACAGGCGATTCCAAGACTTACCTGATCCCATACGGTTCTCGTATCAAAGTCCTTGATGGACAGGTTCTTGAGGCCGGTGATGAGCTGACAGAAGGTAGTGTAAATCCGCATGATATCCTGAGAATCAAGGGTGTGCGTGCAGTTCAGGATTACATGATCCGTGAGGTTCAGCGTGTATATCGTCTGCAGGGTGTTGAGATCAACGATAAGCATATCGAGGTTATCGTTCATCAGATGCTGAAGAAGATCCGTATCGAGGATAACGGAGATACAGAGTTCCTGCCAGGAACACTTGTTGATGTCCTTGATGTTGAGGAAGTTAACGAGAAACTTGAGGCAGAGGGCAAACAGCCGGCAGAGGGCAAACAGGTTATGCTTGGTATTACCAAGGCGTCCCTTGCTACAAACTCCTTCCTGTCAGCAGCATCCTTCCAGGAAACAACAAAAGTCCTGACAGAGGCTGCTATCAAAGGTAAGGTCGATCCGCTGATCGGTCTGAAAGAGAACGTTATCATCGGTAAGCTGATTCCTGCAGGTACAGGTATGAAGCGTTACAGTGAGATCAGTCTTGACACAGGAATGCCGGAAGTAAAAACAGCTTCCGAGGAGCCTGAGGATACAGAGGAAATTTCCGTAGAGGAAGAGAAGACTGAGACTGCTCCGGAGGAAGAGCCCATTGCTGTTGAAGAGACAGCAGAGGAAACTGCACCGGTAGAAGAATAAGTCGATATACCTTGCTAATATAAATAAATCTCCCCCCGGAAATCCGGAGGGAGATTTCTGTTTATAAGCAGGGATTTTCTGAGAGAGGAGGGATTGCGATGGACAAGGAACTGCCAATTTCCCCGTGGCCGGAATGGAAGATCGTAAGCAAGATCGGGGAAGGCTCTTTTGGAAGAGTGTATAAAGCTCAGAGAACTGAGAAGGGACGTTCTTTTTACTCGGCAATTAAGATAATCACAATCCCCGCCAGTAAAGGGGAGCTGGACAGTGTGCGCTCAGAATCCGGTGATGAAAAATCTGTCCGCGGTTATTTTGAAAATCTGGTGGAGGAGTGCATTCAGGAAGTAAGCACCATGGAGTATTTCCGGGGAAATTCCCATATTGTATCTGTAGAAGATTACAAGGTGATGGAATATCTGGACGAGATCGGATGGGATATTTTTATCCGCATGGAATATCTCACAAGCTTCATGGAATATTATGCGGGAAAAAATCTCACAGAAAAAGAAGTGATGAAGCTAGGTATCGATCTTTGCAGATCACTGGAATACTGTGGGCAGCTTCACATCATCCACAGGGACATCAAACCTGAGAATATTTTTGTATCCAGGTTCGGGGATTTCAAGCTGGGGGACTTTGGAATCGCCAGAGAACTGGAAAAAACCATGAGTACCTTCCAAAAAGGGAACTTATTCTTATATGGCGCCGGAGATGTACAGGGGAGAACAGTACGACAGCAGAGTGGACATTTATGCACTTGGCCTGGTGTTATATAAACTGATGAATCATAACAGACTTCCGTTTCTGAATCTTGAAAAACAGCTGATCACATACAGAGATAAGGAAAACGCACTCACGAGGAGGATGTCAGGCGAAACACCGCCACTGCCTGTGGATGCAGGAGAGGCTTTCGGCTCCGTTATCTTAAAAGCCTGTGCTTATGATGCAAAAGAACGATATCAGACTCCTGACAAGTTTCGGGAAGCACTGGAAGAACTCCGGTATGGAGCGGCAAACAGAGAACAGGGAGTTCATGAGAAACAGAAACCAGTGGAGGAAAGACCTGTTCCGGAGTCCATGCCGAAGTTTCTCCAGGAGGGTGCCGCCAGACAACTGGCAAGAACAAGTCAGCTGAATACGAATGCGATCCGTCAGGCACGTAGAAATCCTGCGCCGGCATCCGTACAGCCGGAGAAACCGATAGCCGGAGAAATAGTAAAAATGCAGCCCGGAATACGCCAAAGGCTCAGAGCACAATGCAGAAGCTCAGAAATCTGCATCCGAAAAAGCTGCATCCGAAAAAGATAGCCGGTCCGGTTATCCGTCAGGACGTTCCCTTCAGTCAGAGCCCGGTACAAGAAAAACCGGAGCTGTAAAGCCCAGAGTTACCTCTATCACAGATCTGGAAGACGACCGTGACCAGAATCTCCAGGAGTGGGAGGAATCCGTGCCAGAGAATGGCGGAAAAACCGATGACAGAAAGAGGCGGAAAGGTATTTTCAGAATGCTCATAACTGCCGGGATCCTTGTTGTGCTGATCGGCGGGATCCTTGCGGTACGAACGATACGGAAACCTGCGGATAATGGAGAGCCTTCGTATACAGATTCTGATGATTCTGATGCTCTGAACAAAGGAAATTTCGGTACTGCAGACAATTCGGATAAAAGCTTCGCGCAGGCAATGGAAACGATACGTGACCATGCGACAACCATAGAAAATGCTCTGGACAGTTATAGACGTGAAGGCACAGAGGGGGATTGCCTGCGCTTTTATAACGGATCAGGAGAGATTGCCAAAGTGCTTGTATATCCCGGCAGTTCCGCAGATGGCGTTTATGAGGAATATTTTTACTGGGGCGAGCAGATGTTTTATACTTATGTATGGGACGGAGATGAGAAGCAGTATTTTTATTATCAGGACGGCCTTCTGATCCGATGGATCGATGCAGATGGCAGGGTTCATGATAAAGAGAGCGATAACGACAAATATGTAGAACTGGGAGACAAATACTGGAGTAATTCTGTAGTGGAGCTTCAGCAGTAATGTCGAAGGGGTTTTACGAAAGGAAAAAGAATGGCCTATCAGATTGATTATGCGTATACATGTCACACCGGAAAGGTGAGGACAAATAATGAGGATAATTTCTGGTGCTGCGGAGTGCGTCTGCCGGTGCACAACCAGGGGGTTGACGGGATCCTGGCAGGTCATACACAGCACTGGCAGCTTCCAATGCTGGCCGTTTTTGACGGCATGGGCGGAGAAAACTGCGGTGAAATGGCAGCTTCTGCAGCTGTGGAAGCGCTGGGAGGCTTCTATGAAGAAAACAAAAAGACCCTGAAAAAAGAGCCTGTGGTTTTTCTGACAGGAGCCTGCGAAAATATGAATGAGGCAGTATGTCGCTACAGCAATGAAAACTGTATCAGAAGCATGGGAACAACCATGGCACTTTTGTCTTTCAGTGAAAAGGCGATCTATGCCTGCAACCTTGGGGATAGCCGTATCTACCGTCATTTTCAGGGGAAGCTCCAGCAGATTTCCACGGACCATGTGATCGGTGGAAAAATGCTGGGAAAAGCCCCGCTGACGCAGTATCTGGGCTTCCAGGAAGAAAACATGGCACTGGAGCCTTCTATCGTAGAGATCGGTTATCAGCCGGGAAGCTCGTATCTGATCTGTTCAGATGGAGTGACAGACATGCTTTCTGACCAGGAGCTTCAGAATATCCTTGACGGGACAGAAACCGCAGAAGAAAAAGTAGGTAAGATCCTGGAACAGGCATTGGAAAGAGGCGGCAGAGATAATGTGACACTGGTCCTTGCACAGATCAGCGGCTATGAAGAAAAAAATCTTCTCAAACGCTGGGCAGAACGCCACAGTACCGGACGGTAATAAACCCGGGGAGTAAGAAAAGGGATAAGGAGAAAATTTGTGATGAGAAATCGAATGCAGGATCTTGATTTTGAACAGACAGTTGCCTTCGATTCAGTGAAGGACTTTGAATTTACAAGAAAGGCGGCACAGAAGTTCCGCCAGGTTGTCAGTCTGGATTCCTTTGAGGATGAGGATGCAGATGTTATTTTTCATTATCTTTACAAGGAGATGGAACTGGTTTCCTTTGGTGACTATCTGAAACGATATGTGTATGAGCGTGCAGAGCTTGAGGAGCCTTTTTCCCAGGTGCCGCAGGAAGTCTACAGGGAGATCGTTGTGGAATCCTTCAAGGAAACCTACACACCGAAATCCATGTCACCTACATCAGCCAAACTGAGTTCTCTGGTGAATAACTGGCTGACTCAGGCATCTGTGAAGCGTGAAACAGTTTTTCTTCTGGGGTTCGGACTTCGGATGAGTACAGAGGATGTTTCAGATTTTCTGACCCGGGTGCTTCGTGAGCAGGATTTTGATTTTCATAATCCGGAAGAAGTGATCTACTGGTATTGCTATCGGAATCATCTTGGCTATTATAAAGCTGAGGAATATAAAGAAACCTACAAACAGATGACTCCGGTGGAAAAAAAAGACCGGAGAGATCGTGTATGGCACAGGGCTTTGTCTGGACAGTGAAGAAAAGCTTCTGGAATATCTGGCTTTTCTGAAAGGAAGACATGATGATCCGAAATCAGAGAAGAGCCAGGCTTTTCAGGAATTTATGATCCTTCTGGAGCGGGCAAAGAAGATCATTGCAGCCATGTATCAGGAAGATGAGGAAGAAAACGGTGGCAAAAAGATCTGGAAGCCTGAGAATATCAGTGCTTCGGATCTGGAAAAGGTTATCTGCAGCGGGATTCCTATTAATAAAATGGGAAATCTCAAAAAGATGTCCGCATCCATTCTGGCAAAACATTTCAGCCAGAAGCGCTTCAGCCGCCAGAGGATCAACAATATCCTGAACCATAAATTTCCGGTGGAGCGGTTCGATCTGATCACGCTGGAGTTTTTTGTGATCTCTCAGGAGATGGCAGATGATGATCCGTATACAAGATACCGCCATTTTCTGGAGGAGATCCAGGAAATCCTGGCCCGCTGTGAAATGAGTGAGATCTACATAGTGAACCCATATGAGTGCTTTCTTCTGATGTGCCTGCTGACAGACTGTCCGCTGGCAGTATTTTCCGAGATTTGGGAAAAATCCTATGAAGAGGGAGAAGAAAAGAAATTGAAAAAAGGATGATGCGTATTGTGCTTGCGCATCATCCTTTTTTGCTGAATGCGGATGACTGGTTCGACCATTTGCCTGGCCTGACTGCCCGCTTATCCGCTGTTATCTTGCTTTTCCGGTTTTTACCGCACTTGCAGGTCCTGTCTTTGCTTTTCTGTTTATAGTACGGTATGGAACCACTCTGTAACTGTATGTGGTGTTCTTTGATGTTTTAAACGTATAATTTAAGTTTCTGGCGGAAACGGTTTTTACTTTTTTGAAGGAGCCGTTTCCTTTTTTCTGATAGAGGACATAGCCGGTTGCTCCGGGAACTTTTTTCCAGGAAAGTATCTGTTTTCCTTTGAGGGTTTTAAGCTTTGTGGACGGACGGAGCAGATTCGGTTTCACGGTCACTGCTTTGGAAGTTGGACTGTAGATATAACCGGAGGATGTTTTTCGGCTTGCACGGATCACGTAAGAATACTTATTTCCGATAGTGATCTTTGTGTCTTTGTATGAAGTAGTATTTGCGTTTAAAGTTTTGATCTTTGCGTATTTTCCGGAATTTGTTTTTCTGTAGAGAATATAGCTCCGGGCATTGTTTATACGGTTCCAGCGGAGTGTACAGCTGTTCCAGGATGTGGAAGCCTTGATTGCCGGCGCTGTTAATTTCACAACCGCTGGAGCCGGAGTACCGGAAGGCTTCGGAGCCGGAGTGCTGGTTGGTTTTGGAGTTGGAGTGTTGGTTGGTTTCGGAGTTGGAGTAGCAGTTGGTTTCGGAGTTGGCGTAACTGTCGGTGCCGGAGCGGATATTTTAAAGGTCAGGGTCTGGCTTGCAAAATATTTATTGATTCCGGTGACAGTTACAGATCCGGTACCAGTCTTTGTGTTATCCGCCCAGGAAAGGACATAATCGGTACCTTCCTGAAGTGTAGCAGAGCCGTATTTTACAGTCGGTTTCGGCGTTACTGCATTACCACTGAAAATCTGTTCCGGAATGTCCGAAAGATCACAGCGTTTTACAGATGTCATCTGCCTCGTTCCGGAATAATTCTGCTTGTAGGAAATAGAAAAACCAAGGATTTCATTGCCGGCAGAACAGCGCAGGGAAGTGATCGAGTAATCGTCGGAGGTCAGCTGTACGCCATTATAGGTGATCACAAGATGATTCCGCAGGAAAGTGGTTACAGATCCATTTCCACAATTAGTATCCGGAAGTTCGATCGTCTCGCCGGAGAGCTTCAGTGGATTGATGGTGAAGTATTTGGAAAAACCGCTTCTATAAATGCCGATACCGGTTATATGGACACGAGGTCTGTTGGTTCTGGAACTTGCCATGGTGTTATCAAAATAAGAAAGGGTATAATCAACATCTTTCTTTAAAGTAACACCATTTAATGTGACCGTTGGCTCCGGTTTGAATTCTTTGCCAGGAGCATATTCATAATCCGGTATATCGCCGATTTCAGCCTCTGTGATCGGGGTAAGATCGATGTAGAAATATTTATTTGTTTCACCGGTGAAATTTCCCTTACCGGATACAGTAACATAAGCGTTTCCCTGCTGGGCATTGTTATGCCAGGAGAGTGTATAATCTACATTTTCTGTCAGGGTTATACCATTCCAGGTGACAGTGGGCTTCGGAGTTAGTGGAGTTCCGGTATACAGATAAGAGGACTGGGAAAAAGCAATCTCTGCCTGAGAGAGATTGATCTGCCAGATACCGAAATTATTCGTCAGAGTTCCGGAATAAAGGCCAAGACCTGTGATCGTGAAAGTTCCCACACCGCTGTTCTGATTGTTGGAGAAAGACAGAGTGTAATCTTTTCCCTCAGTCAGTGTGCGGTTATGAAACTTAAGTACAGGAGAAAAAGTAATAGGCTTTCCGGTATACTTCCAGGAACCTGTATAGGTCAGGGATGTTTCTTTGGAATCTTCCAGATCATAGTAGGCATTGAGATCTGCAGTCAGTATTTTGTCTGGGCAGGATTTCAGTGTTGCGGTAACTGTTGTGTTTCCTTTGCTTTTCAGCCGGATCACACCACTCTGATCCACAGTAGCAACAGATGGATCACCTGTTGACCATGTAAAAGAAGACGGGTCGAGGCTGGAACTCATATAGCTGAATCCGTTACAGGTTGCATAAATGGTCAGAGTCTTCTGTTCTTCTGTGAATTTTACAGGAGAAGATACATTAAAATGGATGTTCATTAGGCGTGGAAGCACGGAAAGAACAGGGGAGACATTCTGGTTGGCAGGCTGTGTGCAGGTTTCTGCTGCGTGAGAAGAAAAGCACTGGATCCAGTAGAGATGACCGTTCTGTGAGTAGCAGCCGATTCCGGCAGAAACATTCTTGGAATTCATGATGTTCGTGTAATGTCCGGAAGATTCGATCCATGATTCCATAACTTCTTCAGGAGTTCCCTGGTTGATCGCAAGATTTTCACTTGGATCCTCAAAATAAGGAAAGGCTGAAAAACAGATGGAACCATTGGGACGGGTATGACTGGCGTAAACGGTCAGTTCTTCTGCTCTGGTCATGGCGCATTCCAGAAGGTTCTTATCCATAGTGACAGGATTCCGGTTCTTTTTGGCACGTTCCTGATTTACCAGATCAAGGACCTGGTAAGCATAATCATAGCGGCGGATACCCTGACTGAGTTTCAGCTGGACAGCAGTCTGGTCAGAGGCAGCCTGCACACGGACAATGTTGCCCGGCGCCAGCAGAAGAAGCAGAAGCAGCAGCGCAGGCCATAATAAGTATCTTGTTTTTTTCTCTTTTGTCTGATTCATGATGTTTTCCTTACCAATATAATATAAAGATATTTTCTTTTGTTATTCGTTATAGTATCCATAGATCGCACGGCTGTCCTGTGCGATGGTGTTCTGTGCGGCTGTGGTGTCGTTAAGATCCTGTGACATAAAGCAGACTACCAGGTCGATTCCCTTGGCTGTGTCATAGATGATGCCGGCATCATTTTCTACGGTGTCCAGTTCACCGGTCTTGTTGGCAACCTTTACATCGGAAGGCATCTGAGCCGGGATCTTGTTTTTTCTGGTCTGCATTTTCAGGAGGCGGTACATGTATTCCGCTCCTGCAAGTGTGTCATTATTGTCGGTAGCAGTACCCTTGTCGATCTGGTAGATGGTCTTCAGGAATTTTCCGCAGTCTTTTGCAGAAGTGTAGTTATCTCCGTTGGAATTATCTGCAAGAAGAAGACGTCCCATGGATGTGCTGGTGTATCCATGATCCTGGCAGAATTTGTTCACACGTGCCATTCCGGCTGCATCATCACCGCCGCCGAGGTAGTTGACAAGAGTGTTGGCTGCATCGTTGTCACTGACGGTGATCATGGAATTCAGCGCATTGTCCAGGGCATCTTTGCTGTATTTGGAGGAAAGACTGTCATAATCTTCGTATACGGCACCCATGATATAGAGCTTGATCAGGCTGGCAGCCTGCATCTGCTGGTCATTGATGGCTCCCTCGGTATTTTTTGCAAGGTTGCATACATACACAGACCAGGTTCCGTTATCGGTGGGAAGAAGGGACTGTACCTGGTTCAGAAGGTTGTCCATACTGGAGTCTGAATTGTCTGTGAAAGTGCCTCCGCTGGATGGGGAAAGTGTTCCTTCTTCCTGAGTGGAAGAAGAACTGTCCTTGCTGCCGGAAGATTCGGAAGAATCGGAAACTGCAGATGTATCTGTGGATTCTTCCTGTACGGAAGGCCCCTGGACTTCAGCTGAAGATGCTGCGGCAGCAGCGCTGGAAACGGTAGGATCATCAGGATAAAGAGCATCCAGCTGATCGGCTTTGCTGCTGAGCTCAGCGGCAGAATCAGAAACCTCCTGCACACTTTTCTGCAGCTTGTTAACTTTTGTCTGGAGAGAAGCAAGCTTGTCCAGGGAGCGGACATTCAGTGCACCAAGTCCTGCCAGGGCGATGACAAGCACTGCGATCACAATATACAGAAATGTATTTTTTTTCATATATAAACAAACTCCTTTTTATTATTGGAAATAAGCATCGATTCCATTGGCGATCCCTTCTGCCATAGTCTGCTGGAAGGAGGAATCTGCCATTTTCAGATCATCGCTCTGGTTGGTCATAAATCCCATTTCCACAATAGTCACCGGAATCGTGCTCCAGTTAATACCTGTCATGGAATCGGTGTATATGATTCCGCGGTTCTGGAATCCGGTAGCTGCGCAGTAGGAATCCACAATGCATTTGGATAGTTTGTTGGAACTGTCATAGAGACTGGAAACATAAGGATTCTGCTGGGACGGACACATGGTCAGAGCACCGGAGACATCTGCAGAATCATCTCCGTTTGCATGGATACGGACACAGATCTCCGCACCTTGGGAAGCGACCAGCTCTGCACGCTCCTTGTTGCTGATAGCGGCATCATTGTCTGTCCTTGTCATTACTACCTGGTATCCACGCTGTTCCAGGATATCCTTAAGCAGAAGAGAAACATCCAGGTTCAGCTGATACTCGGGGAGACCGCTGAAGGAACCTCTGGTTCCGGTGGAAGCCTTGGCCTTCATGGTGGAGGAACCTGGTCCGTTAGGCTCTGTGGCACTCATATCAACATTTTCGCCCTGATGTCCGGATCGATCCCGACGATATGGCCGTTGGAAGCAGAAGATGTGGTGTCATCACCGCCATCCGTGAATCCTTCGCCGCCGGCTTCGCTGAAACGGAAGGTTTGGTTGTTTTCTGGCTGTTTTCGGCTTCCGGCGCCCGTTCGTGCTCTCCGGAGCTGTTTTTGAC
>ENA-OPZM01000517-OPZM01000517.1-human-gut-metagenome-genome-assembly--contig:-NODE-517-length-16573-cov-2.619300_pt1 | contig 16573 bp, 26 predicted proteins | sample MGYA00242478_ERZ504493 | MGnify/ENA primary metagenome ERZ504493 (study PRJEB26092, sample SAMD00036227) | human gut metagenome | host: Homo sapiens | study: EMG produced TPA metagenomics assembly of...
AAAATATTTTTGAAATAGGGCTTGCTTTTTCCATCTTATCCTGCTATAATAATCAAGCGCCGTTAAGGCAGAGGCAACAAATGAAGTATCGGGAGGCTTTCCCGAGTGGCCAATGGGGACAGAACTGTAAATCTGCTGCTTAATGCTTCGGTGGTTCGAATCCACCAGCTCCCACCAAAAAGCTGTGGCAAAAATATGTCACAGCTTTTTTGTTGTATCGCTAAAAAATGACGAGCTCATCAGCCCCTTTTTTCAAACGTTTTTTACAGTGTTGTCCAACACATAAAGAGGAAAACCACAAATGTGCACTCAAGAATTAAAAATTGGCACAATTCCGGCTGTACTGTACGGCAAACCGGCCCCCAACATCTGGTTGTTCGTGCATGGCCAGGGCGGTAATAAAACGGAAGCCGCAGCATTTGCGGCGCTTGCCGCCCCAACCGGCTGGCAGGTGCTTGGCATTGACCTGCCGGAACATGGAGACCGCACGGGGGAAACTGACTTTACTCCCTGGCAGGTGGTGCCGGAGCTGCAAACGGTGCTGGCCTATCTGCAGCAGCACTGGCAGGGGGTTCGGCTGCGGGCCAACAGCATCGGGGCCTATTTTTCCATGCTGGCTTTTGCCGGGGCAACGATTGAAAAAGCGCTGTTTGTTTCGCCGATTGTGGATATGGAGCGGCTGATCTGTGATATGATGCAGTGGGCAAAAGTAACGCCGGAGCAGCTTTGCGAAAAAGGTGAGATCACCACAGAATTTGGGCAGACCCTTTCGTGGCGGTACCTGTGTTGGGTGCGCCAACACCCGCTGGATGGCTGGCAGATCCCCACAGCAATCCTGTACGCCGGGCAGGACACCATGACAAGCCGGGACACGGTGACGACGTTCGCCCAAAAACACCATGCGGAACTGACGGTATACGAACCGGGCGAGCATTGGTTCCACACCCCGGCTCAGCTAGATGCCATGCAAACCTGGGAGCAGGCACACCGGTAAGAGCCGCTCAAGGCTTGAACCATGAGAAAGAGAGAGGAAAGACCATGGCCATTACAATGTTGGCGGGGTACCTGGTTATTATCAACGCGGCGGCGCTGCTGATGATGGCGGAGGACAAACGCCGAGCCAAGCGGCACCAGTGGCGCGTGCCGGAAGCCGCACTGTTTGGCGCAGCCCTGCTGGGCGGCAGCGCCGGGGCATGGGCGGGCATGTATCTGTTCCACCACAAAACCAAGCACTGGTATTTTGTGGTGGGTATGCCGCTGATTCTGGCCGCACAGCTGGCCGCTGGGGTGTGGCTGGCAGGGAACAGCGGCCTGGTTTGAACAATCGGAACGCTCTGCCGGAGCAGTAACGGTGCCGCAGCACCGGGACCCCGGCAGAGCATTTGACTTTTTGGGTTAGCCATGATAAACTAATGGAGCCTGATCAAAACAAACAAGGTGTTCCCCAGAAAAAAATGGCGACGGTTCGGCAACGCACCGCCGTTTTTATGAATCAAATGTTAGTCAAATCTAACATTTGCTGACCAAGGAAGTGCAAAAAAGCTCAATGTCAAAACAAACCGATAACAAGCAATTCTGGCAGCGGTGGGCCAGCTGCTATGGCCCGCTGATGCAAAGCAGCGAGCCGCTGTATGCTGCCATTGCGCAGCAGATGCAGCCGCACCTGACGCCGGAGATGAACGTGCTGGAACTGGCCTGCGGGTCCGGCCAGCTCAGCTTCCGGCTTTCCCGCCTGGTGCGGGACTGGGAGGCTACGGATTTTTCGCCCAAAATGATCGCCCAGGCAAAGCTGAAACCCCGCGGGTGGGGCTGCACTTTTCGGTGCAGGATGCCACCAGCCTGCCCTATGCGGACGAAACCTTTGATGCGGTGCTGATCGCCAACGCCCTGCACATTATGCCCCGGCCGGAAAAGGCTCTGGCAGAAATTTACCGGGTGCTCAAGCCCGGCGGCCAGCTGTTTGCCCCAACCTTTGTGCATGGCGAGGTACCCCGCACCCGGCTGCGCATGCTTGCCATGCGGTGCGCGGGGCTGCAAATCTATAACAGCTGGATGGTGCCGCAATACCTGGCATTTTTGCAGGCGGGCGGCTTTGCCGTGCAGGAACATGCCCTGCTGGGGGATACCCTGGCCCCGCTGTGCTATGCCCGCGCTGTGCCGGACAAAACGCGCGTGGCACAGCGCTGAGGCAATTCACCCCAGAACAGAACGATATAATTAAAGGATAATACCATGATCAACAAAAAACTGCTTTCATTTGACCCCGCCGCCATGCGGTATGTGTGGCGGTGCGTGCTCTGCCAATGGCTCAGCCTGCTGTGCAATGTGGCCTTTGTGTGGGCGCTGGCCGGGATTGTGGGCGGCGCGCTGGGGGCCGGGCTGGCTGCTGGCGCATGGCCCGCGGCGTTTGCGTCTGCATGATCAGCATTCCGCTGCGCATCGTCTGCACCACGCGGCTTCCGCGATGAGCGATAAAGCTTCCGCGGGCGTCAAGCGCACACTGCGGGCTAAAATCTACCAGAAAATGCTGGCCCTTGGCACCAACTACAGCGAGACGGTGGCAACCTCCGAAGCCGTTATGCTGGCATCCGAGGGGGTGGAACAGATCGATACCTATTTTGCGCGGTATCTGCCGCAGCTGTTTTACAGCCTGCTGGCCCCGCTGACCCTGTTTGTGCTGCTGGCCCCGGTGCATCTGCGCTCGGCGCTGGTGCTGCTGGTCTGCGTGCCGCTGATCCCCATGTCCATTGTGGCCGTACAGAAGTTTGCCAAAAAGCTGCTGGATAAATATTGGGGCGAGTACACCAGCTTGGGCGATGACTTTTTGGAGAACATCCAGGGCCTGACCACCCTGAAAATTTATGGTGCGGACGGCTGGAAGCACGAACAGATGAATGAGCACGCCGAGCGGTTCCGCAAAATTACCATGCGCGTGCTGACCATGCAGCTGAACTCTGTTACCCTGATGGATCTGCTGGCATACGGCGGTGCGGCGCTGGGCATCATCAGCGCGGTGGCGGCCTTTGCTGCCGGGCAGCTGGGGCTGGCCGGGTGCCTGGCCATTGTGCTGCTGGCGGCAGATTTCTTTTTGCCGCTGCGGTTGCTGGGCTCCTACTTCCATATTGCCATGAACGGCGCGGCATCGGCAGAAAAAATCTTTAAGCTGCTGGCCGCCCCTGAACAGCCGGACGGCACCCAGAACCAGCCCCAGGCTGAGAGCGTTGCCCTGCAGGTGGAGCACCTGAACTTTGCCTACCAGCCGGAGCGCCCGATTTTGCAGGATGTGAACCTGAACTTCCCCGCGGGCAGCTTTACTGCCTTGGTGGGGGAGAGCGGCTGCGGCAAAAGCACTGTGGCGGGCATTCTGGCTGGCAGCCTTACGCCGGGCAGCGGCCGCGTGACGGCCAACGGTATGCCGGTAACGCAGCTGACCCGTGCTGCCCGCATGCAGGCCATGACGCTGGTGCCCCACGATGCCAAGCTGTTTAAGGGCACCGTGGAAACCAACATGCGCATGGCCGCCCCCAACGCAGCGAGCCCGAACTGTGGGCTGCGCTGGAAGAGGTGAACCTGGCGGCCTTCTGCCGTGAGCAGCAGGGCCTGCAAACCCCGGTGACGGAAAACGGGGCCAACCTTTCCGGCGGGCAGCGCCAGCGCCTGGGCCTGGCCCGCGCGCTGCTGCACAATTCGCCGGTGTACCTGTTTGACGAAGCAACCTCCAACATTGATGCCGAGAGCGAGGACGATATCATGTCCGCCATCCGTGCCATGCGCGGCAAGCGCACCGTGATTCTGATTTCGCACCGCCTGGCCAATGTGATGGACTGTGATACCATTTATACTTTTGCCGCCGGGCATGTGGTGGAGCAGGGCAGCCATGCCCAGCTGCTGGCCGCGGGCGGCGAGTACAGCCGCCTGTACAACGCCCAGCGCGCATTGGAACAGTACGGCCAGAAAGGGGAGTGACCGCAATGAATAAAACAACCAAACGCAGCAAGGCGGCCATTGTGGCCAGCCTGATTACCCTGGTGCGGCCCATGCTGCCCATCATGTTCTGCGCTATTTTAATGGGCGTGGCGGGGTATTTCTGCGCCACCTTTATCACCATCTTTGGAGGGTTTGCCATTTTGGGTGCGGCAGGGCTGCTACCCCCGTTGCCACGGCAGGCACCGCGTTTGCCTGCATGTTAGTGTTTGCCCTGCTGCGCGGTGTGCTGCGCTATGCAGAGCAGGCATCCAACCATTTTATCGCCTTCAAGCTGCTGGCCTGATCCGGGATAAGGTGTTTGGTGCTCTGCGCCGCCTGACCCCCGCCAAGCTGGAAGGCCGCGACCGTGGTGATCTGATCTCGCTGATTACGGCAGACATTGAACAGCTGGAAGTATTTTATGCCCACACCATTTCCCCCGTGTGTATTGCGGTGCTGTGCAGCGCCGGTATGGTGGCTTTGTGGCGTGGTACCATCCGCTGCCGGCCTTGTGCTGTTGGCGGGTTACCTGGCTGTGGGCGTTGGCATCCCCGTTTGGGCGGAGCGCAAGGGCGAAGCCGCGGGCCGCGAATACCGCGCCGCCCTGGCCGATACCAACAGCTATGTGCTGGAAAGCCTGCGCGGCCTGCGGGAGACCATCCAGTATAACGATACCGCCGCCCGCGCCGCCGGGATTGCCGCCCACAGCGAAACCCTGGGCGAAAAGCAGACGGCCATGAAGTGCCGCGAGGGCCTGACCACGGCCGTGACCAACACCATCATCCTGCTTACCGCCCTGACTGTGCTGGGCACCACGCTTGTGCTGTGCCGGAACGGTGCAGTCGGCGGGGAAGCCGTGCTGATCTGCACGCTGTCGGCGCTGGGGTCCTTTGGCCCGGTGGTGGCGCTGGCCAACCTGGCCGCCAACCTGGTGCAGGTGTTTGCCAGTGCGGACCGCGTGCTGGACCTGCTGGAAGAAACCCCCATTACCCCCGAAGTGACCAACGGCGGCAACACCGTCTTTACCGGCGCCGCTGCTGACCATGTGACCTTTGCCTATGGGCAGGAAACCATCCTGAACGACCTTTCCCTCACGGTGCCCAAGGGGCAGATCGTGGGCATTACCGGCAAAAGCGGCAGCGGAAAATCCACCTGCTGAGGCTTTTCATGCGCTTTTGGGATGCAGGCAGCGGCAAAATCACCTTTGGCGGAGCAGACATCCGCAGCGTGAACACAGCAGCCCTGCGCAGCCAGGAGAGTTTTGTTACCCAGGATACCGAGCTGTTTGCTGATACGATTGAAAACAACGTGCGCATTGCCAACCGTAATGCCACCCATGAGCAGGTGGTGGAAGCCTGCCAAAAGGCATCGCTGCATGATTTTATTACCAGCCTGCCCCAGGGGTATGTACCCAGGTGGGGGAACTGGGCGGTGCGCTTTCCGGCGGCGAGCGCCAGCGCATTGGCGTGGCCCGTGCCTTTTTGCACGATGCTCCCTTTGTGCTGATGGACGAACCGACCTCCAACCTGGACAGCCTGAACGAGGGTGTGATCCTGAAGGCCGTAAAAGAAGAATGCAGGGATAAAACCGTGCTGCTGGTCAGCCACCGTGCTTCCACCATGCGGTGGCCAATACCGTATATTCTGTTGAGAGCGGGAGGGTGAGCTGATGGCAAAACAGACGGTTGCAGAAAAGCGGGACGGCGAAAAGCTGCTGGTCAGCGAGATGATCGCCCTGTACTGCCGCAAAAACCACCATACGGCGAAAGGCAGCCTATGCCCGCAGTGCCAGGCCCTGCATGATTACGCCTTGCAGCGCATTGAACGCTGCCCCTTTATGGAAACCAAAACCTTTTGCTCCGCCTGCAAAGTACACTGCTACAAGCCCGAAATGCGTGAGCAGATCCGCACCGTTATGCGCTGGAGCGGCCCCCGCATGCTGTTCGTCCACCCTGTGCTGGCCGTCCGGCATATGAAGGAAACGATGAAGGCGAAGAAGAGTTAGGAGTTAGGAGTGTGGGCGCACAATGTGTGCCCCTACGGGTGGGATATGCGTTAAATAATGATTCCCCGCTGTAAAGTATTCGGTAGGGAACGGTCTATCTCCGGTCTAAGAGCCGGGACGTCGAAGACGCCGTCCCCTACAAGTTATGGAAAGAGCATTATGAATTTGTAGAGTGTGGTAAGGTGCAGGTCCGGCGTGGTCGGGTGACCACGCCCTACAGAATGGGGGAGACTAAGGTGAATACCAAAATCCCAAGCCATCCCCCGGCGCCACGAAGGCTGGCCGCCCTACAGCTTGCCTTCACACTAATATCTCCCCGAAACCAAAAGCCCGGTACAAGCCAAAAAACTTGTAACCGGACTTTTATCTTATATTATTGATATTATATGATTAAAGTTTCTTCGGTTCCTTCTTTTCAAAGAAGGAATAAAACAACCCCCGTAAAACCAATCAGATGCGCTCCAAAATGGCGTCACCCATGGCGGTGCAGCCAACCTTGGTGCAGCCGTCGGCCATCATGTCAGCGGTGCGCAGGCCGGCATCCAGCACGGCGTTCACGGCGCTTTCAATGGCGTCAGCTCAGCGGCCATGCCAAAGCTGTAGCGCAGCATCATGGCGGCGGAAAGGATGCAGGCAATCGGGTTGACCACATCCTGCCCGGCAATGTCCGGGGCAGAACCATGGATGGGCTCGTACAGACCGCAGGTGGTGGCACCCAGGGAAGAGGACGGCACCATGCCAATGCTGCCGGTGATCTCGCTGGCTTCGTCGCTCAGAATATCGCCAAACATGTTCTCGGTCACAATCACGTCAAACTGGCTGGGGTTCTTGCAGATCTGCATGGCGCAGTTGTCCACAAACATTTCGCTGTACTCCACTTCGGGGTACTCGGCCTGCAGGCGATGCATCACGGCACGCCACAGGCGGCTGGTATCCAGCACGTTGGCTTTATCCACACAGGTCAGCTTTTTGCGGCGCTTCATGGCAGTTTCAAAGCCTATGCGGCCAATGCGCTCGATCTCGTGCTCCGAGTAGGGCATGCTGTCAATCGCAACTTTTTCGCCGTTCTGCTCAATGGTTTTGTGCTCGCCAAAATACACGCCGCCAATCAGCTCACGCACCACAATAAAGTCGATGCCTTTGTCCACGATCTCTTTCTTCAGCGGGGAAGCATCCGCCAGCTGGGGCCAGATCCTGGCCGGGCGGTTGTTGGCGTACAGGCCCATACCGGCGCGCAGGCGCAGCAGGCCTTTTTTCCGGGCGCTTGTCACCGGCCATGCCCTCCCACTTGGGCCGCCGACGGCGCCAAGCAGAACGGAATCCGAGGCCAGGCACTTGTCCAGCTCGCTCTGAGGCAGGGGATCGCCAAACTTGTCAATGGCTTCGCCGCCCATGTAAGCGCGGGTGTAGGTAAAGGTGTGGCCAAACTTTTCAGCAACTTTGTCCAGCACGCGCACTGCCTGGGTCACGATCTCCGGGCTGGAGCAGTCGCCATAAATCAGGGCAATGTTTTTCTGCATCTTACTTTCCCTCCTGGATGCTCTTCATCAGCCGCCGGCCTTGATGATCTTCTGGATAAACGGCGGGAACGGCGCAGCCTGGAAGGTCTGGCCGGTGGTTTCATCAGTGATCACGCCGGTGTCAAAGTTGATGGCAACCACATCGCCCTCGTTGATGGCCTCGCTGGCGGCGGGGCATTCCAGAATGGGCAGGCCGATGTTGATGGCGTTGCGGTAGAAGATGCGGGCAAAGCTCTTGGCAATCACGCAGTCAATGCCGGCGGCCTTGATGGCAACGGGGGCATGCTCGCGGGAAGAACCGCAGCCGAAGTTTTCGCCGCCAACCATAATGTCACCGGCCTTTACGCGGGTCACAAAGGTCTTGTCAATGTCCTCCATGCAGTGGGCGGCCAGCTCGGCGGGGCTCTGCGTGTTCAGGTAACGGGCGGGAATGATCACATCGGTGTCAATGTTGTCACCGTACTTAAAAACAGGTCCTTTTGCGTTCATGCTTCTACCTCCCTGGGGTCAGTGATGTGGCCGGTCAGTGCGCTGGCGGCGGCGGTGGCGGGGCTTGCCAGATAAATTTCAGAGGTAACATGCCCCATGCGGCCGACAAAGTTGCGGTTGGTGGTGGAAACGCAGCGCTCGTACTCGGCCAGAATACCCATGTAGCCGCCCAGGCAGGGGCCGCAGGTGGGGGTGGAAACAATGCAGCCGGCATCAATAAACGCTTCGGTGTAGCCGCGCAGGATGCACTCTTTGTAAACAGCCATCGTGGCGGGAATGATGATGCCGCGCACACCCTTGGCAATGTGCTTGCCTTTCAGCACGTTGTAAGCGGCTTCCATATCCTCAATGCGGCCGTTGGTGCAGGAACCGATCACTACTTGGTCAATCTTGATGTCGGCACCCTCCTTGGCAAGGTGGGTGTTCTCCGGCAGGTGGGGGTAGCTGACGGTAGGCTCCAGGGTATCCAAATCGATCACCACGGTGCGCTCATATTCGGCATCGGGGTCGGCTTCGTATTTGGTCCAGGGACGCTGGCTGCGGCCCTTCAGGTATGCTTCGCAGGCTTCGTCCACCGGGAAGATGCCGTTTTTGGCACCGGCTTCAATGGCCATGTTGCAGATGCACAGGCGGTCCTCCATGGTCAGGCTCTTAACGCCCTCGCCCACAAATTCCAGGCTCTTGTACAGCGCGCCGGAAACGCCGATCTCGCCGATCAGGTGCAGGATCACGTCCTTGCCGCACACAGGGGCATGATGGCACCTTTCAGCTCAACCTTGATGGCGGCAGGCACCTTGAACCATGCCATGCCGGTTGCCATACCGGCGGCCATATCGGTGGAGCCAACGCCGGTGGAAAACGCGCCCACCGCACCGTACGTGCAGGTGTGGCTGTCGGCACCAATGATGCAGTCACCGGCGGTCACAATGCCCTTTTCGGGCAGCAGGGCATGTTCAACACCCATCTGGCCGACATCATAAAAGTTGAGGATATCGTATTTGTTGGCAAACTCACGGCACTGCTTGGACTGCTGGGCACTCTTGATATCCTTGTTGGGCACAAAGTGGTCCAGCACAATGTTCACGCGGGTTTTATCAAACACCGAGTTGAACCCGGCTTTCTCGAACTCATTGATGGCAACCGGGGTGGTAATATCGTTACCAAGCACAATGTCCAACTTGGCATTGATGAGCTGCCCGGCCGTTACCGAAGCTTCGCCGCAATGCGCAGCGAGGATCTTCTGTGTCATGGTCATTCCCATAGATTTCTGCTCCTTTTGCTCTGACGTATATCTTACGAATTAAAGAATAACTAAAAGAATAACTAATAGAATAAAGAATAATGGTGGTGGACCGCGGCGCACAAGCGCCGCTCAAAAAATGGGGCAAACAGGAACTCGAAGCCGGGCATTCTATCAGATATCGCACATCATATCCAAACCGTGCCGCAGGCACACCATCATTTGTAATTATTCTTTATTTTTTATCGGTTCACTGGTTATTGATTGCACTGACCAGCGCGCGGATACCGGCAACGATGATATCGGTGTGGGTGCCGCAGCCCCAGGTCTCCTTGCCGGATGCCCATTTCAGGCCCACATAGCAGCAAGCGCGGGAGTCGGTATCGTTGTCCAGTGCGTGTTCGCTGTAATGCACCAGGGTGAAGTGCATGCCGGTGGTCTGCTCGATGGCGTTGGCCACAGCATCCAGACGGCCGTTGCCGACAGCATCGCAGGTAACGGGGGCGTTGCTGCCGTTAGCCACGGTAATATGGGCGGTAATGGTGGAATCCGGGTTCTGGGTAAAGTGTGCTTCCGGAACATTCAGCGGGGTCTTGTTGTTCAGGTAAGCGCGCTCGAACACATACAGCACTTCCTGGATGCTCAGCTCTTTGTGCTCGTGGTCGGATACATCCTTTACGCGGTAGCCAAGGTCTTCCCGCATGCGCGGCGGGGGATTGTAGCCGTAATTCTGCTGCAGCAGGAAGCCGATGCGCCCTTGCCGCTCTGGCTGTTGATGCGGATGACGTCGGCATCGTAAGTGCGGCCAATGTCATGCGGGTCAATGGGGATGTACGGGCAGGTCCACTCGTGCAGGTTATGCTCCTTGCGCCAGGTCATGCCCTTGGCAATGGCGTCCTGGTGGCTGCCGCTGAACGCAGCAAACACCAGGGAACCGGCATACGGGCTGCGCTCGTACACATGCATGCGGGTCACGCGTTCATACGTTTCGCAGATGGCCGGCATGTTGCTGAAGTCGAGGTGCGGGTTCACGCCGTGGCTGTACATATTCATGGCCAGGGTGATGGCATCCACGTTGCCGGTGCGCTCGCCGTTGCCGAACAGGCAGCATTCAATGCGCTGGGCACCGGCCAGAACAGCCAGCTCGGCATCTGCCACGCCGCAGCCGCGGTCGTTGTGGGGTGGGTGGACAGGATCACGCTGTCGCGGTACTTGAGGTGCTTGGAGCACCATTCGATCTGGTTGGCGTAAATGTGCGGCATGCTCATTTCCACCGTGACCGGCAGATTGATGATCATCGGGCGGTCCGGGGTGGGCTGCATCACATCCAATACGGCGTTGCAAACCTCAACGGCGTATTCCGGCTCGGTGCCGGTAAAGCTTTCGGGGCTGTATTCAAACAGGAAGTTGCCCTCGTATTCTTCGCTCAGCTTTTTAACCAGCTTTGCGCCGTCAACAGCGATTTGCTTGATCTCTTCCTTGCTCTTTTTGAACACCTGCTCGCGCTGGGCAACGCTGGTGGAGTTATAAAAGTGGATGATGGCGCGCGGCGCACCCTTAACGGCCTCAAATGTTTTACGGATGATATGGTCACGGCACTGGGTCAGCACCTGAACGGTGACGTCGTTCGGGATGCGGTTGCCATCGATCAAGGCGCGCAGGAAGTCGTACTCGGTCTCGGACGCTGCCGGGAAGCCGACCTCAATCTCCTTAAAGCCGATCCTGATGAGCATATCATAAAATTCAAGCTTTTCTTCCAGATTCATGGGAACGATCAAGCTCTGGTTGCCATCGCGCAGGTCTACGCTGCACCAGGCGGGGGCCTTTTCGATATGGTCTTTCTGGGGCCATTCATAGACATGGCCGGGCTCAACCGGCGGGGGATAATAACCTACATGATACTTTGTTGCGTCCATCATTTTTTATTGCCTCCATCAAAGTTTGTCTGCCCCTGAAAACTGGACAAAATAAAAATCCCGTCTACTCAAAGGCGTTTTTACCTTTGAGAGAGGGATGTAAATTTTACAAATACCCGCGGTACCACTCTCATTGCCGCCAGGGGGCGGCGCTCTGCACGATCGGCTGTTTTATAGAAAGCAAACAGTGAATCGCTCCTGCAAGATAACGGTCAGGTTCCGGCTGCACCTAACGCAAAGCGCTCAGCGCAGCTGCTCAGGGGCCAGTGACGCAAAACCTTCCGCACCGCCTTGCACCAACCGGCGGCTCTCTGAAGCTGAAAGGAGATTGCTTTTTCCCCATCATTGCATTTGTGAATTGATAACAATATGGATTCTAGCAGGTTTCACATTCTGTGTCAAGATGAATTTTTGGGGTTTGAACAAAATGACGAGAATGGGGAAAACTTTTTAGGAAAAAGAGAAAAAGAAAAGTTAGGAGGGAAGAGTTAGGAGTTGAAGGAGGCTATTGGAAATGCGAGATGGAGGATGAAACAACCGGTAGGGCATGGTCACCTGACCACGCCGAAACTTTGGGATATTTGAAAATCTGGAATCTATAATATGCCCTGCCCCACAGTAGGGGACGGCGTCCTCGACGTCCCGCGGGTACCTTGAACCAAACTGTACCTTACCCATCATAAAAACAAAAACGCAGCACACGCTCTCCCCAAATCCCGTGTGCTGCGAAAAAACATATTCTATTTACTGCCGCGCCGTGCTTAGATGGTGGCCACCCACTTGATCAGCATATCCAGTGCCACCATGTTGCGGCCGCCTTCGGGCACGATCAAATCGGCTTTGCGTTTGCTGGGCTCCACAAACTGCTCGTGCATCGGCTTAACGGTGGTCAGGTACTGGTTCACCACGCTGTCCAGCGTGCGGCCGCGCTCCTTAACATCGCGTACAATGCGGCGCAGAATGCGCACATCGGCATCGGTATCCACAAACACTTTCATATCCATCATATCGCACAGCTCCTGGCTGGCAAAAATCAGGATGCCTTCCACAATGATGACCGGGGCCGGGTGTACCGTAATGGTCTTATCGCTGCGGTTGTGGATAGTGTAATCATATACCGGAACCTTCACGCTTTCGCCGCGGCGCAAAGCCTGCAGGTGCTGCACCAGTAGCTCGGTATCAAAGGAATCCGGGTGGTCATAGTTCAGCTTGCAGCGCTCTTCATACGGCAGCTCGTCATGCCGCTTATAGTAGCTGTCGTGGTTGAGCACGCTCACTTCATCCGCGCCAAAATGGTCCCGCAGGCGCTCCGTCAGGGTGGTTTTGCCGCTTCCGGTGCCGCCGGCAATGCCAATGATTATGCTTTTCATGCTTTCCTGCCTCGTTGTTCTTTATACTTCAAAACTGATTTCACGCCCGTGCGGATGGTAAGCACGTACTTGACCCCCGCCATGTTGAACAGCCGCCGCGAAGCAATGCTGGCGTTGGTATCATGGTATTTATCCGAAAGATAGATGATTTCCCGGATGCCGCTCTGAATGATGGCCTTGGCGCACTCGTTGCAGGGGAACAGCGTCACATACACCCGCGAACCGCGCAGATCGCTGTGAGCACTGTTCAAAATGGCGTTCAGCTCCGCATGGCAGACGTACATGTATTTGGTTTCCAGCTCATCACCTTCGCGGTCCCAGGCATATCGTCATCATTGCAGCCGATGGGCATGCCGTTGTAGCCAAGGGAAAGGATCTTGTTTTCCGGGCTGACAATGCAGGCCCCTACCTGGCTGGAATCATCCTTGGAGCGCATGGCGGACAAAATAGCAATACCCATAAAGTATTCGTCCCAGCTGATGTAATCCTTGCGTTTCATGCTGTATACACAACCTTCCGGCAGCATGGATCCCATGCCCTTATTTTTTGCTTCTATTATACCGTTGCGCGGGCTGTGGTGCAACCCCTAATCCGCATGGTTGTGCTGTGCGTGCAGGTATTTGCAGCGGGTGGCTTCGCCGCCGCGCAGGTGGCGCTGGGCTTTGTTATACAGCAGCACGGTGCGTACCTCCTGCCAAAGGCCGGGGGCCAGGTGCTGCAGGCGGCACTGATCCTTCCACACGGTACTTTTGCTCACGCCGAACACCTGCGCTGCCGCCCGCACGGTAGCGCCGCTTTGCACCAGATACCGCCCAATCTGCACGGCGCGCTCTTCGGGGTCACCTTTCATAGAACATGCCCTCCCAACCGTTTTTTCAACGGTATGCGGCGCGCCGTCGGTTTATGCGGGCAGTGCTGGCGGGCCGGGCGCGGCATGGTACAATACGTTCAGAACAAATATTTTTTTTCAAATGCTGAAACACTTTGCCCTCCCGGTTCGTTATCCCAGTGTAAGGCCTTGCAAAAACAAACAAAGGAGAATGCCCCATGTGCAGCATCAAAATTATTATCGTGGATAAAACTGGAGACAAAACCGGGCCGCGCCCCACGGCCTGACCCAAAGGAGAACCCATGCTGGAAGAACTGTTTTGCGCCCACCGCGCGGAGCTGACCGCCTATTGCCGCGGGCTGTGCCGCAGCGATGCGGCCGCGCAGGATATGGTGCAGGAAGTGTTCCTGCGCGCATGGCAGAATATTGGTACATTGCAGGACCTTGGCCCCAGCCAGCGCCGGGCCTGGCTGTACCGCACGGCGCGCAACTTGTTTGTGGATGCCATGCGCCGTACCGCGCGGGAAGCCGCCGCCCTGCCGGAGCTGGAGCCCGAACCGGAAACGCGGATCCGGATTTTGCCGAAGCGGAAGCCCGCCGCCTGTTGGAATTGCTGCCCCCGGCGGAGCAGGAGCTATTCCGCAAGCGCTACCTGGAAGCTACACCGCAGCGGAACTGGGAAAAATGTACGGTTTGCCGCCTGCCACCGTGCGCACCCGGCTGGCCAAAGCCCGCCGATACTTAAGCCAATTATTGATGGAGGAATAAACGATGCCGAATAAACTACTGATCAAAGCAAACTTTTGTGACCTGCGTAACGTGAAAGAAGAAACCCTTGCCGCCTATGATGTCATTGAAGTGCGGGCCAATGTGGTGGTGCTGAATGACCGCGCAAGAGAGCTGATTGCTCGTTATCCCGTTACCTTAAAATGTGACCTGGCAACGGACAACCCGAATGTTGTCCTGCGCAGTGTGAACGGCGTGGCGGAGGTCACCCCCGGCGATGTACCCGAAGCAGACACAGTGCTGACGGTGAACGGTGAACTGAAAATTGCTTCCGGCTCGGCCGAAGTGCTGGCGCGGTATCTGCAAATCACAGTAAACGGGCAGGTATACTGCCCGCGCAGCCTGAGCGGAAAGCTGGGCAATGTGGCAGTGAACGGGCAGATCATCACCTGGCCGGACGGTGCAGTGCAGCTGAAAAACACCGCCGTGCTGGACAGCACTTTTGCCCTGCGGGCCAAACCGGCCCTGTACTGGGCGGCCCGCTGTGTTGTGATGCTGGACCCCGCGCTGGATGCCGCTGCCTGGCAAAGCAGGGCGTGCGGTTCGATACGCCCAGGGCAATTTTGGCCCAAAGCCTTGCCACACAGGCCGCCCCACTGTTTGAGGATGATACCGACCTGGAAATTGTGCCGGACGGAACAGCCTACCTCAAGGATGATGCCGAACTGACCGCCGCGCTGATCCGCCGCAAGGGCAACAAACTGTATGTGGACGGCAGGCTGACCCTGACAGACGAAAGCGCCGCCCTGCTGCCCCGGCTGGAATACTGCAAAGTGACCGGCACCGCCCTGGTGCCCGCCGCACAGGAGAAAGCATTTTCCGCCAGCTGTGTGCAGGCAGAGAAAGTTCAGACAGTGCGTGGCAGACTGCTGCAGGGCCAGGGCAGGGTACAGGTGGACTATTGGATGCTGGAGGCCCCGGACGGCCTTTGCGTAAAAGGGTGTGGCATGGTGGCGCTGACCCCGGAACTGGAACCGGAGCTGATTGCCGCAAAGCTGATGCTGTTGGAATGCGGCATGGTACAGTGCACCGCCGCACAAAAAGGTGCTGTGCAGCTGGTAGCCAAAGATGTGGGCTTTATCTCCGACGACAGCGGCAAGCCCACTGAGGACACGGATACTCACATGGTAAGGGCAGACCGATATGTGATGTGAGGGAGCTGAACAATAAAAAACAATGAATAAAGAATAATGCTTGTGTGACGCCCACCGCGTCACATTTGAATCAGGCCAGTCACTCCGGCAAAAAGCGTTCCGGCCAGAGCAACCCGCCTATTTTATTTGTGCCGCCCGCAGCGGCGCACTGACATGATTTTTTATTCTCTATTCACTACTGTTTATCACGGGTAAGCACTTTTTTATACGCAAGTAATAACTTTGTTATATCCGGGGGTTTTCAGAACCGGGAAGATGCGGTATACTGGGCACAGAATACAAAACACGCGTGCTCTGGGGTGTATCTTAAAAATCCAAAGCCGCGCCAACAAAAAAGGAGAATGCCTTATGAACCAGCATTATCTTCAGCTGTATGCCGATTTTATCGTCAAAGTCGGTGTCAATGTTCAGCCGCGCCAGAATTTTATCATCCGCTGCCCGGTCACCATGCCGGAGTTCGGCCATGCCTGCGTCAAAGCCGGGTATGAAGCCGGTGCTAAAACTGCATCGTGCGTTGGGAGGATGACAAACTCAGCCGCCTGCATTATGAGTATGCCAAAGAGGAAGACCTGGCTGCCATGAAGCCCTATGAGCTGCGCAGCTACCTGGACTATGCCGAGGACCCGGATGGCTGCTGCACCCTGCAATCCACGCCGCTGACCCCGAAGCACTGGCCGGGCTGGATGCCGCCAAGATCAACCGCGTCAACCTGGCCCGGCGCAAATTCCTGAAACCCTGGCAGGAATACACGATGAACGACCGTGTACAGTGGTGTGTGGCCGCTGTTCCGGCACCGTCCTGGGCCGCAAAAGTGTTCCCCGGCATCCCGGTGGAGGAAGCGATGGAAAGCTGTGGGCACTCATCTTTGATGTCTGCCGCGTTTCCACCGGCGACCCTGTCAGCGCCTGGAAAGCCCATGTGGCCGAAGGCCGCCGCCACCGCGACCAGCTGAACGCCTGGAACCTGGACCATATCCACATGACCAGCTCCAACGGCACCGACCTGACCGTTGGCCTGGCAGATGATGCCACCTGGGAGGGGGCTTCCAGCAAGGCGGAAAACGGCACCGACTTTATCGCCAACGTGCCCACCGAGGAAGTGTTCTGCGCACCCCACCGTGAGCGGGTAAACGGCATTGTGTACGGCACCAAGCCCTATGTGTACAACGGCCAGCTGATTGAGGCTGGCATGTACCTTCAAGGACGGCAAAGTTGTTGAGCATGGCGCGGAGAAGAACGCCAGCCTGCTGGCTGAGCTGCTTTCCACCGACGAGAATGCCTGCCGCATTGGCGAATCGCC
>ENA-OPZM01000518-OPZM01000518.1-human-gut-metagenome-genome-assembly--contig:-NODE-518-length-16459-cov-3.996265_pt1 | contig 16459 bp, 22 predicted proteins | sample MGYA00242478_ERZ504493 | MGnify/ENA primary metagenome ERZ504493 (study PRJEB26092, sample SAMD00036227) | human gut metagenome | host: Homo sapiens | study: EMG produced TPA metagenomics assembly of...
GCAGGCAATCAGTTGCAAGTACAGTATACATAGCAATGGTCATCAATGACAATATATATGTGCAGAAGTAATTTCTATGAGACTGGAATTTACTCTTGCCAACTGGAAGTTAAAAATACATTTAAGTCCTATGGCTATATTTTAGCACATATAGTGCCAGAAGTAAACATCCGTTCTTTCTTTTGGTAAAAAATTTGCGCGTCTAACTCATCACTACTACAATATATTTATGGGTAATCCCCTTACTTCCAGTAAGGATTTATCCATCTCATTACTTAAACTGTTAGAATGTAGGATGCAATGGTATATCGACTTCATCACTTGGACCTCGCGTCCGTACTTTAGACTGATAACCGGCTCCTCATTCACAGTGTTCGTTTTATGCAGGTTGAATCACATTAGGTGCATTCGTGTCACACACAGTAGTTTGAACAGGTAATGAGTAAAACTGGTATTTATCCATTGTAATATTTTTTAAGGAGTGATAAATTTATGAACGCAGTAGGTATCGATGTTTCAAAAGGTAAAAGTATGGTTACAATTCTGAGACCATTTGGGGAGATTGTATCCTCTCCTTTTGAGATTAAGCACACATCCAGTGATATCCATTCACTTATTAAACTTATTCATTCTATCGAAGGTGAATCCCGGGTTGTAATGGAACATACCGGCCGCTACTACGAAGCACTTGCTCACCAGCTTTCAGCAGCAGATCTCTTTGTCAGTGCTGTTAATCCCAAGTTGGTCAAAGATTTTAATAACGATTCTCTTCGCAAAATCAAGTCCGACAAAGCTGATTCTGTCAAGATTGCCCGCTACGCTCTTGACAAATGGCAAAGTCTTGAACCGTATAGTATTACAGATGAATTACGCGCTCAGCTAAAGGTCATGAATCGTCAGTTCCATTTCTATGTGAAACAAAAAACGGCTATGAAAAATAATCTTATTGGCCTCATTGACCAGACCTATCCAAATGCAAATACTTATTTCAATAGTCCCACCCGCAGTGATGGTTCCCAGAAATGGGTTGATTTTGTCTCTACATACTGGCATGTAGATTGCATTCGTAAAATGTCTCTAAACGCTTTTGTTGAACATTATCAGAACTGGTGCAAGCGCAAAAAATATGCCTTCAATAAATCAAAAGCGGAAGAAATTTACACCAAAACAAAGGAACTTGTTCCAGTATTTCCTAAGAATGAAATAACCAAACATATCATCAGACAAGCTATCGATCAGCTCAACAGTACTTCCGTTACTGTCGAAACAATACGCACTCTCATGAACGAGACTGCCTCAAAGCTTCCTGAATACTCAATTGTCATGCAGTTTAAAGGGATTGGTCCATCTCTCGGTCCACAGCTTATGGCTGAGATCGGTGATGTAACCAGATTCACGCATAAAGGAGCCCTTACTGCATTCGCCGGAGTTGATCCTGGGGTAAACGAATCTGGTTCCTATGCACAAAAAAGCGTCCCAACATCCAAACGTGGATCTTCAAATTTAAGAAAGACTCTTTTTCAAGTAATGGATGTTCTTATCAAAACCATGCCTCAGGATGATCCTGTATATCAATTCATGGACAGAAAACGCACCCAGGGTAAGCCTTACTATGTTTATATGACTGCAGGTGCTAATAAATTTCTCAGAATATACTATGGACGAGTGAAAGAATATCTTTCTGTTCTTCCTGATCCAAGCTAATTCAAAACTTTTACTTTCAGACCAGCACTGGTTGTGGTGGCCTTATTTTAATGCCTAATTTTTAACCTGTAAAGTTTTTTAACTTTCTTCAATTTTAGTATTGACTTTTTATTTGCAGGCTAAAGTAACGAGAATGCGACGCGCCGTTTTCAAAAGACACCTACAAAACCCTCTTCGACTGGATCGACCAGAACCATTTTTCGACGGGCCAGTATTCCTACAAAGAAGCAGTGATCGACGAACTGGCAACGGCGTCTGTGAAAGAATATGTGACGAAGATATCGGTACAGGTGTTTCGTACGTGAAACGTTTTTTATCAAGAAAAAAAGCCAGAGCAAACGATACACAGCGTTTCTGGCCTTTCTTATTTTTGACTTTTATTTCTGACCCAAAGGGTCCAGGAACGCAACGTCTGCCTGTGCGGAAACGATCTTACCGCAGTCGGAAAACGAACCGCCCTGTTTTATTCGTGGATTTTTCTGGTATTACACATTTTAACAAATTCCGGATCAAAATGTTTTACCGCAGTTCCCTGATAGCCGAGATCCAGTGAGCTGATTCTCTGCATTTCCTCTTCGGTCAGTGTAAAATCCCAGATCTGAAAATTCTCTTCGATTCTCGTCTTGTGAACCGATTTCGGAATGACCACAACGCCGCGCTGTACATTCCAGCGTAGAACAACCTGTCCTACCGTCTTTCCATGTGCAGCCGCGATTTCTTTTACCATTTCATTGTCAAACGGATTGTGACGGCCTCCGCCGAGCGGTGCCCATGCCTCCGGCACGACCTGGTACTCTTCCATAACTTTTAACGCAGGCTCCTGTGTGAAATACGGATGCATTTCTATCTGGTTGACCATCGGACGGATCGCTACGGTCTCGCAGAAGTTTGTCAGCACATGAGGATAAAAATTGGAAACACCAATGGCTCTTAACTTTCCTTCTTTGTATGCATCCTCCATAGCACGCCATGCACTGAAATAATCTTTCATTGCCTGGTGCAGCAGATAAAGATCAAGATATTCCACGCCCAGCGTCTCAATTGAATGATCAATCGCTTTCTTTGCCATTTTATAATTCTGCATATCCTGTACCCACATCTTGGATGTGATGAACAGTTCTTCACGGGTGCAGATTCCTTCTGCAATCGCCTCACGGACGGCTTCCCCAACGGCATCTTCATTTGTATAAGAAGCCGCCGTGTCGATCAGACGATAGCCCGCCCGGATGGCATTTAATACAGATTCTTTGCACTCTTCTTTATCTCTTACCTGAAAACCCCAAAACCCTCCATCGGCATTTTTATACCATTTGTCAATACTTTATATTCCATTTTTGTTTCCCTTTCTTATCAAATAAATGCAGTAAACACATGTTCTTCCATCTTTGGCAGGCCGTATTTATTTTATTTCTGGCTGTCCAAATCGATCTTCATATTCACATATGCTGCCAGTTTTTCCTCATCCGGGTAATAGTAACGCACGTTTTTATTCAGGCCTTCCATTTTCTTCATCTCTTCGTCGGTCAGTTCGAAACCGAAGATATCGAGGTTTGCCTTGATGTGCTCCGGATTCGTAGAACCCGGGATGACGATATTTCCAACCTGGGTGTGCCATCTTAAGATCACCTGCGCGGTGCTCTTTTCATATTTTTCCGCAAGTTCTTTGACAATCGGCTCCTCAAGCAGTGCATGATCACCGTGTCCCAACGGATACCATGCCATCACACGGCAGCCGCACGGAGCAAGTGCGGAAATAGTCTCCTCATCGCGGTAATACGGATGCGCTTCCATCTGGATCACATGCGGTTTGATTTCGCACTCTTCCAGCAGTTTTTTCAACTTTTCACCCTGGAAATTGGAAATACCGATAGCTTTGATTTTGCCCTCTTTGTACGCTTTTTCCAGTTTGCGGTAGCCTGCCATGAAGTCGCCTGCCGGCTGATGGATAAACATCAGATCGATGTAGTCGGTTCCAAGCAGTTCCAGGCTCTTTTCTACCGTTCCCTCTGTCAGATACTGGCTCGCCCATATTTTGGTCGAGATGAAAATGTCCTCTCTTGCCACCCCGGATCTTTTAACTCCGCGCCCAACTGCACGCTCGTTCATATAAGCCTGTGCAGTATCAATCATGCGGTATCCGCATGCTAATGCGTCCACAACCGCCTGCTCTGCCTGATCCGGTGTCATCATAAAAGTTCCGATTCCCACTGCCGGGATCTGCACCTGATTGCTTAATGTAAAATTCATCATCATAACCTCCCTGTTTTATTTTGATGTGTGATATTTTGTTATTTCCCTGTCTTTGTAGCTTTAGTTTATCACCCGGGAGTTGCTACCGATCAAGGACTTTTTTTGAAAAAAATTTCTAAAATCTAATCGTTCATTCCTGTTTCGGATCGACTCAAATGTTTGCAAAAACGTCATACCATGAATCCCTCATCCATAGTATGACGTTTTTCTTCTCTGCATTTTGTTTTCTATTTTTTTATCTTTTCAATCCTGCATTCATGTTCTTTCGTCCTTTTATTATAGTTGATCCCCACAAGAAGAAGATCTCCTGTGTATTCCAGAATAGAATCCGGATATTTTTTGTCCCGGATCTGTTCCATAGCTGTATCTGTGCTTTTGTTCCACTTAAGTTCTACCAGCAGCGCCGGATAACTTGTTTTGTATTCCGGTTTCGGAAGATAAACAAAATCTGCAAAACCGCGCCCAGCCGGCAGCTCTCTTATCGGTTTGAAATAATACTGCATAGAGCTTAAATATGCTATCGTAAGCACGCTGCTCAGGGAATTTTCATCATTATATTGGATCACCGAACTGTACTCCTGATGAATTCTCTCTACGCCATCCGCTACCGCTTTTTCATCCATATCCAGGGTTGCATCCAGCAGATCTGTGGATTCCTTCTGAAAAGTAATCATTTCATTCCATTTGTTGCGTTTCACCGCATTGTTTAGTTCATGTCTGATTTCCTCATTCGGAATAAAAACCTGCTGCCTGTCCTGATCGTAAGCCAGATATCCGAGATGGATCAAATACGTCAGTATATCATCCCGGTTGGCAAAGCTTACAGTATCATTCTGGAAAGACGTCACATCCACATCCACGGCGGCCCCCGACATCATTTCTATGATAGCTGCCTCAGTCCGTCGAAATTCATGTTAATCAGTGGCACGATTGCTTCATAGCTGCCGGTATTGGACCAGTAGCTTTTATATTTTCCGTTCAGCATCAGGCTGACAACGGCTTTGGGATTATATACCTGATACCCTTCCAGAGAATATCCATCATACCATGATTTCACCTGTTCATAGTTCTGTCCGTACCGGTCGCATAAATCATGCACTTCCGCTTCTGTAAAGCCAACATACGGTGCCATTCTTCCTGCATCCAGCATGGTGAATTCTTCGAAATTGTTGAGGGCGGACTGTGTCTTTAATTTCTTGATCGGCAGAATTCCTGTCAGATACGCCAGTGCAATATATTTTGACGGTTCCGATCCTTTGAACATGCCTCTTAAAAAATCAATATATTCTTCCTGCACTTTATGGTTCTGCGCTTCATCTCGGATCAGTACATCCCATTCATCGATGATGACAACAAATTTGTTTCCCGCAGCAGCCTTAATATAGGACATCGCCCCATAAACCGTCTTCACAGTATCCGGAATCAGTTCTCCGTATTTTTCCTTCAGTTCCTGCAGAATTCCGTTATTGATATATTCCACAACGCAATCCGCATTTCCGGCATCCATCATGCACCACTGGACATCAAAATGAATCACATCATACTGGTTCAGATGTTTTTCAAAGGACTCCGCCTTATGAATCGCATAGTCCGCAAACAGTTCTCTGGAATCACTGCCTTTGCTGTAATATGCCGACAGCATCTCCGCTGTGATTGACTTTCCGAAACGCCTCGGACGGCTGCTGCAGATAAATTTTGATGTAGTACTGATCACTCTGTTGGTATATTCCAGAAGCGGTGTTTTATCTACATAGATTTCTGAATGAATGACTTCCGAAAATGCTTCATTTCCCGGATTTAAAAATCTTCCCATGGCGGCCTCCTTCCTGTTCACATTGTGATCTTTCCTGTATTCATTATACACGGAAAGAACTCCGATGGGTAGACTTTATCCTGCAAAAAATGCTGCACCACAGATTCTCCCAAACAATCAAAAAACAGAGCGAAAATCTCCTGGACTTTCACTCTGCTTTTGCTTCTTTTACAGTTTTGCGCGGAAGAACGCACAGATTTCGTCCCACACTTCCTTCTGGAAGAAACGAAGATCTGCGTGGTCGGCATCCTCGATCGAAAGCAGTGTGACGTCACATCCCGCTTTTTCCAGTTCGTCGTGCAGTTCCTCTCCCTGTCCGAACGGAACAGTATGGTCATTCTCTCCGTGGATGATCAGAAACGGCGGTGCGGCTTTTGTCACGAAGCTGACCGGACAGCATGCGAGTGCTTCTTCCGGATGGCGCATCACGTTTTTGCCCATCAGAAGGGATTCCGGAGATGCCGCACACTGCTCCGGATCACTGTACGGGAATCCGCGGAAATCGGTCGGCGGGTACCACGGGCAGGCGCCTGTACGGCACTGGAATATTCCAGATTTTCTCCCACATCATAAACGGGATCTGTCGCAAGCGCTGCCATGCAGGTCAGATAACCGCCCGCAGACTCTCCCATCACACCGATGCGGTCCGGATCAATGTTGAAGCGATCGGCATGTGCACGCAGATAACGGATTCCTGCTTTCACATCCTGCAGCGATGCCGGAAATTTTGCCTCATTACTCGTGCGGTATTCTACCGATGCAACAACGAATCCCTGCTGTGCCAGTACGGACAGATAGGCAAGATGTGCCGAGCGGTCCATCTGGATCCAGGCCCCTCCGCAAATCCATACCACACACGGGTATTTTCTGGTGTTATCCCGCGGGTAAATCAAATCCAGCTTCAAATCCTGCACCGTGTTTCCAAACCAGGCATCCGCCTGTGCAAATGTAATTCCTGTTGTGACGCAGAATTGTGGTTTTTCTGCTTCTACCTGAATTCTTCTTCTCATGTAATAAAACCCCCATATTTCTGTTTTCCTGACCGTTTGTCGCAGCCTCTGGCCGGAAATCACCTTTTTTGTTTACTTCTCATCCATTGCTTTTTTGATCGCGCCAACAGCTCCTCATACGTCTCATACGCCGGGATCTGCGGATAGTCGCTTTGATTTTATCGGTCGAGCGGAACAGAAAACCTGCCTTACTTGCCTGAATCATGCCAAGGTCATTGTAGGAATCGCCGCTTGCGATCGTCTCAAATCCGATGGACTGCAGTGCTTTTACGGTGGTGAGCTTCGACTGCTCGACTCTCATCTTAAAACCTGTGATCTCTCCGTCGTCTGCGACTTCCAGGGAGTTGCAGAACAGGGTCGGATAGCCAAGTTTTTTCATCAGCGGTGCGGCAAACTCCGTGAAGGTGTCGCTGATCAGAATCACCTGGGAGAAGGTGCGCAGCTCGTCGAGGAACTCTCTTGCGCCCGGCAGCGGATCAATTTTTTCAATCGTAGCCTGAATTTCTTTCAGTCCAAGGCCATGCTCTTTTAAGATTCCAAGTCTCCATCTCATCAGTTATCGTAATCCGGCTCGTCGCGTGTCGTTTTTTTAAGTTCCGGGATTCCGCTTGCCTCGCAAACGCGATCCAGATTTCCGGTACCAGTACACCTTCTACGTCCAGACATGTAATATACATTGTTATGATCCCTTTCCTGCGCTGCCCGCCTTGTTTGCCGACGGGGTTTTGTTTTTTTTCACAGCATCACTTTACCACACTATATCATAGAATCCATATCACTGCAAATTAAAATCACGTTTTATTTTTTATACGTATATATCTCTCTAAATTACATTCTTTTTACAAAATCGTTGTTTTTTACAAATTCATATATTTATTATATGTTTTTTGACTATTGATTTATTTTTCATATATTTATATAATAATTACAAGCATTTTTATTAATTTTCTATTTTATCATCCATATTAACGAACGAATTTACTTTTCAGATAGTGCACTAATCTAAGGATAAATAAAAAACTAAAACCATCCAACAATACTTATGAAAGGAGACCACTCATCATGAAAAAATTAAAAACATGTCTTGCATTTTTTATTTGTTGTATTCTGTCCTTAAATATGGTAATTTGCAATGTAAAGGCAGATAATAATGTTGTTCTATCTAACAAAGCATATCTATTAAAAACCGGAATGCCACAAAAGGAAATAGAAAAGCTGGATGATGACGTCATGCAGTTCATTGTGGATGACTTAAAAAGTGGAGGTAAACATTTTGAATATATTAATTCAAATATCGAAAATCAAATATCGATACTCAGTAGCGAAACTTTAACCGGTATTTCCTTTACTGCATCAGCTTTTAAAAATGCATCAACCATTTATATCTATCCAACATACGAGTTTACTTCTAATAAACAACCTCGCGGAAAAGACAGTTTTTCTTTTCAATTAGGCGCTGCTATGAGACCGTATGAATATGGTGGAAAATTATGGTACAAAGATAATACTATGAACGATTGGAAAGTCGGTGGAACTCTTACTGCAAATAATCAGCAATTATCTGGTGCTGAATTTTCAGGGAGTCAACTAGGAACACCCGACTATGCCATGAAGCTTAAAGGTGTTACATACTGTCACGCTACTGCAGGTAATAGCAGTGATAAAAGAATTGTAATGGGATACTTATATAATCCCCAGAAAACCGGCTACAGTATCTCTTTTTCCTACAACGGTGGTGGAATTAGCTACTCTCCATCAGGAACAGCCTATACTGCATATAAAACAATGAACCTAAGTTATTAAACTTTCATTCACCACATACAAGTACATTTAATTTCTAATTACTCTTTCAAAGTAACAATTTGCCTATCCAGAAGCACAAATTTCTCTGATAGGCAAATTGTGTTTAAGGTATTTTCAAGTAATTTAAGTAAAATCATGAGCAAGTCGCCATTACTCGTAGAAAAACGGGCAGATTATGAATGTTTTAGGAATTGCAGGAACAAAAAGTACAGAACAACCATTCAAAAAAAACTTTTAAATCCGGCATCAACTGAATAAAGCCATAAATAAGAGGTAACTCATTATGAAAAAAATCAAATTTTTATTTTTCACCCTGTTATTCTGTTTTTCTGTTCCAGTCAAAGCAGACACTGCATTCGAAAATGACGATACGGTATTGTGCTCTTTTTTAAAAGAAAACGTACCAGAAAATGCTTCGCCAATAGAATCCAGTTTAGAAAACGAGTATCGAAAAACTTCTTCCAAACCTATCGATTTCTATTTTTTTAAACGATCTGAAAAGACAAAAAGTTTCCAAGATCTGTATGCCGCAAATGTACTCACCTATCAGGAAAAATCAGATCGTTCTTTGTTATATCAGACAGTTTTCGATTTTCAAAATATAACCCAGGTAAGAACTGCGAAAGAAGACTTTATCCGTCTGGAGACAGATCCACTGATGTATCTTTTTGAATTAGAAAAAGCAGAATTGTGGACTCGGAACAGCACGGAAGAACCCTGGACGCTGGAACGGAAAATCACAACGCCTGGAAACCCAGATTTTTATCTTCCTTATAGCCAGTTTTCTTCTGATAAAAAATATTTTCGAATTCTGGCATCTTTTTCCTGGAGCCCGAGCCCTGCTGAGGAAAGCGAAGTTTCTTCGCCAGAATATCATTGCATTTATACCTCTGTGTATCCGGTATATCAGATTCCGGTGAAAGTACTCGTTTTGATATGCGGAGGCGCAGCTTTCTTCTTTCTCTACCGGAGACACAAAAAAAATCATATCTCCCAAAAAGATGTTCCGTAAGCTGCGCCTTTTCAACATGTTTTCGTCACTGTTCAGAGCCAACTTCCAAAATGCTACGCATCTCATCGGTGTGGCTTTATCTGCTTTTCATTGCATCCCGAATCCGCTCCAGTGCCTCGGTCAGGGTTGCGCGCGGGCAGGCAATGTTGATCCGCTGGAAACCGCGTCCGCAGTCTCCGAAGATTTTGCCACTGTCAAGCCACAGCTTCGCCTTGTTGATCATCAGGTCTTCCAGTTCATCAACGGATAGCCCCGTCTCGCGAAAATCGAGCCATACGAGATATGTTCCCTCCAGGTCGATCATCTTCACGCCCGGAAGCTGCTCCTCCACATACTGCTTTGTAAATTCTGCATTTGCCTTCACATAGGAAAGCATTGCCTCATACCACTCCTCGCCCTTGTTATATGCCGTCTCGCATGCCACCAGCCCCATCACGCCAAGCTGGCTCGTTCCGGCTGCGTCAAGCTGTTTCCGGAATTTTGCACGGAGTTCCGGGTTGGCGATAAAGATATTCGACATCATCATACTTGCCAGATTGAACGTCTTGCTCGGTGCCGTGCAGGTGATCGTGATATCCTCGTATTCTTTTTTGATTGCGGCAAACACCTGATGCTCGCCTTTGAAGATGAAATCTCCGTGGATCTCATCACTTACAACCGTCACGCCATACTTTATGCAGAGATCTCCGATTGCCGTCAGCTCCTCTTTCGTCCAGACTCTTCCGACCGGGTTGTGCGGATTGCAGAGGAAAAGAGCTTCACGTTTTCAGCTTTCAGCTTCTCCTCGAAATCCGCCACATCCATGTGATAGCGGTTATCATCGCCGAGCACCAGCGTGCTGCTGACAACTCTTCTGCCGTTATCCGCAATGACTTCCGAAAATGGATAGTAAACCGGTGACTGGATCAGCACGGCATCCCCAGGCGCGGTGTAAGCTTTGACTGCCATCGCAAGTGCAAACACAACGCCTGGCGTTTGATCAGCCATTCTTCTTTCGGCTCCCAGTTGTGATGGCGTTTCATCCACCCCGCAACTGCCTCAAAATATGGAGTCTGCGCATCGCTGTAGCCGTAAATGCCCATTTTTACACGCTCCACCAGCGCATCCTCGATGTAGGAGGATGTCTCAAAGTCCATGTCCGCCACCCACAGCGGCAGCACGTCAGCTGGCATACCGCGTTTTACTGCGAAGTCATATTTTAAACAGTCTGTATTTTTTCGGTTGATGATTCTGTCAAAATCAAGATTTCTTTCCGTCATTTTTCTCTTCCTCAATTTCTGCAAAAACCTTCTCAAGCTCGCCGATCAGGTCCTCGATATTTTCAATTCCGACGGAGAAGCGAAGGATGCTCTCCGTAATTCCGTTCCGCTCACGGATTTCCTTCGGCACATCGGCATGTGTCTGCGTCGTCGGATACGTAACGAGTGTCTCCACGCCGCCGAGGCTCTCTGCGAAACGGATCATTCTTACCTTCTCCAGAATGGCAAGGGCAAACTCTTTGCTCTCGAGCTGGATTGTCAGCATAGCACCGAAGCCTCTTGCCTGTTTTTTCATAATCTCATGGCCCGGGTGATCCGGCAGTCCGGATAGATCACTCTTGTGACTGCTTTCTGCTTCTGCAGCCATGCAGCGATCTGCTCTGCATTCTCCTGGGAACGCTCCATGCGGATGCCTAAAGTTTTCATGCCGCGCAGCACCAGCCAGCAGTCAAACGGAGCAAGACCTGCACCTGTTGTCTTAATCAGGAAACGCAGTTTTTCCTGAATGTCTTCACGGTTTGTCACGATAAAGCCTGCCAGCGTATCATTGTGGCCGCTTAAGTATTTCGTGCCGCTGTGGATGACAACATCCGCGCCGAGATCGAGCGGGTTCTGGAAGTACGGAGACATGAAGGTGTTGTCCACGATCAGAATCAGGTTGTGGCGTTTTGCAATATCCGCCATCTTTCGGATGTCGGTTACGTTCATCATCGGGTTCGTCGGGGTCTCGATGTAGATGGCTTTTGTATTTTCTTTCACATAGCTTTCCACGTCATCACGGCAGCAGTCGATGCCGGAAAATTCGACGCCGTTTTTCTCGTTCACATGGTGGAACAGACGAATGCTTCCGCCGTACAAATCGGAATCCGCAATGATGTGGTCTCCCGGGCGGAACAGCTCCATCAGAAGTGAGATCGCTGCCATGCCGGAGCTTAATGCAAACGCATCAATTCCGTTTTCCAGCACAGCCACCATCTTCTCCAGATGCTCTCTGGTCGGGTTCTGCAGTCTGCTGTAATCAAATCCGGTGCTCTGTCCTACGCCCGGATGCGCATACGTTGCGGTCTGATAAATCGGGTAGCTGAGTGCGCCGTAGTGGCTACACTGTCCCTCGTCCTCTTCTAAATGGATACATTTTGTGTCAATTCCTCTTGCCATATGAATAATCTCCTGTTATTTCGTAATTTTTCTTTCTATACTAATCTGATAGGTTTTGTAACGTAACCTATCATAACAGAAAATGCGGCGTTTGTATATTCCCTTTTTTCTTTGACTTGTTATAAGTTTTTCCTATAACTATCGTAAAAAAAACGCCGCCAGAAGATTTTTCTCCCGGCGGCCGCTCTTGCATCCATATTTTAAATAAGTTCCGCACAGATCGGATCATGATCAGAAAGGCACACACCGTCCTTCTGCTCCGTCCATTTTTCCACCTTTTTCAGTTCCCAGTCCCCTTTGAGAATGATGTAGTCAATCGAGCACTGCGGATCGTTCGGATCATCGCGATGATAGTTGTGGAAGGTAATGCCGATTCCTTCCGTCGCATTCACAAGACCGGCAGTTTCCCTCAGCGGTTTCATCTCTTCGCTGTCCGGCTCGGCATTGAAGTCGCCGCTAAGAATCACCGGCACATCGGCAAATGCTTTCTCTGCTCTCAGATGTGCGAGAATCTGCTCCAGGCCAAGCTTTCTCGCCCCGGCGCACTCGTGATCCAGATGGGTGTTGATGACGCGGAACACTTTTCCGGTCTCCATATCCTCAAATACCACATCCGTCGCAGTACGCGGCACATACTCTGTACCGGATAGCGGGATCCCGGCACGTACGGTGTCGGTGACAGCCAGAAGGTTTCCAGGCTCACACTCTGAAAACGTTCTTTCCGATAGGCAATGATCATTGCCTCACCGGTCAGATCCTTTTCTCTTCCACATCCGGCAATGTAATATTCTGTCAGATTTTCCTTCAGCCAGGCAGCCACATGCGGCAGTACCTCCTGAAAACCGATGATATCCGGCTTTTCCTGTCTGATTTTTTCCAGAATCAGCGGTCTGCGGTAGATAAAATTATTGGCTCCATCCTGGCCAAAATCACAGCGAATATTAAATGTTACAAATTTCATGGTAAAACCCTCCTTTTATTTGTTTTCCTAACCCTTATTTTTGCTGGAAAGCGCTGTGCTTTCTCTTCTTTTTCTTCGTATTCACACGGCGCAGACACGCATAGCGCAGCTTCAGCCGCATTTTCCAGCTGCAGCCCGGTACCGGCTCCATCAGCTTTTCCAGAAAATGGTTCAGCGTACGTTCCTCATAAGGAGACAGCAGAATCTCACCGTAGATATGTTTCTCGATCAGATGGCAGACACGCGTATATTCGCCTGGCTCGATCGCCGGAAATCTGCGGGCGAGTTCTGCATCGGTTGCTGCTGTTTTCCAGCCAAGACCGGCATCTATGCCCCACAGACAAAGATACTGGTAAATTCTTGCTTCCGTTCTCCGGATCCGCCTGCCCGGCCGCTCCTTCTGCTGTTTCTTTGCCGCCGGTCCAAGGCAGATGATCCGCGCCGCCTCCGCCGCAATCACAAGCAGCGTCAGCAGAATCAGAAGCACGCCAAGCAGCCCGAGAAGAAACAGCGAAACACTGCGCAGTACCGGAAGAACGGCTTCGCCTGCCTTGCTCTTTCGGTTTTCCACACCGGTAATCTGCTCCGCCGACAGCGAATTGTTCTCCAGCACCACATTCTTCTGTACAGAATCTGGACTTCCGACCATTTTCTGAAGAGATGCAACATTATACAGGAACCGTTTGTTTTTTAGGTATTTTCTTTCACTTGTTTTTCTGTTGCTCCTTCCTCCATTTTTTTGCTCTGCCTTAAATTCTAAAGACCATCCCAGAAAAACGCAAGTATTTTTAGTACTCCAGATACGCCCCTTTCATCGGGCTTGCTGCGTGGAGGCTGAAAAGACGGAGTACGCCTTTTTTTGTATTTCGGCTCGCGCGGTTTCCAGTTTTGGCGGCGTTCTTTTAAGATCGCATCGATTTCTTCCATGGACTTGCGCTCACCGGCGATTCCGATGATGTTAAGTTTTCGTTCCTTCACATCAATCTCAATCAAATCCCCTTCCTCGACGAGTGCGATCGGGCCGCCGTCTACAGCTTCGGGACTGCAGTGGCCGATAACCGGGCCGGTGGAGGCGCCGGAAAAACGGCCGTCGGTGATAAGCGCGATGCTCTTTCCAAGCTCTTTGTCGCTGCTGATTGCCTCGGAAGTATAGAACATCTCCGGCATACCGCTGCCTTTCGGGCCTTCGTAGCGGATGAAGACGGCGTCGCCTTTCTGAACCTTATGTTTCAGCACGGCATCGAGGCACTCCTCCTCGCTGTCGAACGGTCGGGCACGGAGGACGGCGTGGAACATTTCTTTTGGGCAGGCCGTGTGCTTGATGACGCTCCCTCCGGCGCAAGGTTTCCGCGCAGAACAGCGATGCTGCCGTCCGTTCCGATCGCCTTGTCATACGGGCGGATAATATCTTCTTTTGTAATTGAAGTTCCATACCGCTCATTAAATTTTGCGAGCCATCCGCTGCACTTCTCATAAAATCCATTTTCACGAAGCTCCGCCAGATTTTCACCCAGTGTCTTTCCGGTCACTGTCATCACATCGAGATGCAGATGATCTTTGATTTCTTCCATAATCGCCGGAACGCCGCCCGCATAATAGAAGCACTCTGCCGGCCATCTTCCTGCCGGGCGGACATCGAGCAGATACCGCGCGTTGCGGTGCAGACGATCGAATGTGTCGCCGGTGATCTCGATGCCGAACTCATGCGCAATGGCCGGGATGTGCAGCAGGCAGTTTGTGCTTCCCGAAATTGCCGCGTGGACAAGAATCGCATTCTCAAAACTCTCTTTCGTCACAAGATCGCTTGGCCGCATATGCTCCATCTGTGCCAGTTTTACCGCCTGGCGGCCTGCCTCCCGTGCATATGCCAGAAGATCCGGCTTGTCGCCGGCATCAGAGCGCTTCCAGCAGGGCGAGGCCGAGTGCCTCCGCCATGATCTGCATCGTGGATGCCGTTCCGATAAACGAACAGGCACCGCAGCTCGGGCAGGCATTGCATTTCGCCCAGTCGAGCTTCTCCTCGTCGATCTCACTGCGCTCAAATTTTGCGCTGTACATGCCAAGCTGCTCCAGTGTCAGCATCTCCGGTCCCGCATTCATCGTTCCGCCCGGCACAACAACCGCCGGAATATTGACACGCGCAAGGCCGATCAGATTGCCCGGCATACCCTTGTCGCAGCTCGACAGATAGACGCCGCCGTCAAACGGTGTCGCATTCGCGTGGATCTCGATCATATTGGCGATCATCTCGCGGCTCGCAAGACTGTAGTTGATGCCGTCCGTTCCCTGGCTCTCGCCGTCACAGATGTCGGTGCAGAAATACCGCGCCCCGAAGCCCCCCGCTTCCGCAACGCCTTTCCGCACTTCCTCGACCAGCAGATTCAAGTGGCCGCTTCCCGGGTGGCTGTCCCCGTACGTACTCTCCACCATAATCTGCGGTTTTTCAAGATCCTCTTTTTTCCATCCTGTTCCAATCCGGAGCGGATCCATCTCCGGTGCAAGTTTCCGCATTTCCTGACTCTTCAGCATTTCCTTCTCCTCCCGCTGTTTTTAGGTATTAAAATACTCTTTCTGCTTTTCACTATAGCAATCCCTGTATTTGATTGCAAGACAAAAAAGCTGCAGTCTGCAGGGATTCCCCACAGACCGCAGCCTCTCTGAACAGCTCACAGATTTCTCTGTTTTCTGTTTGCCTGCTTTCGCAGATAATTTCCAATGCTTGTAAAACTAAGCAGCGTCACAATCAGAAAAACACCCGGGATCAGAATGATCCACCATGCCTTTGTCATCAGCGCTTTTTCCGAAAGTGACAGCATGCTGCCCCAGGAAATCACCTCCAGCGGAAGACCGATTCCCATAAAACTCAGTGTGGATTCTGCTACAATCGCACTTCGGATGTTCATAACCACCATAAACATAATAGACGAAAAAAAGTTCGGTGCCAGATGGTGCCATAAAATATAGAAAAACTGCCTCCCATACAGCGCGACGCAATCACGTATTCACTGTTCCGGATCTGCCGTACTTCGGTCCGCACAACCTTTGTAATGCTTGTCCAGCTTGTCATTCCGATCACGGCAGAAATCGTAATCACATTGGATTTTCCCGCAGCGGCCAGAAGAAAAATGACAAGAAGAAGATTCGGCACCGACAAAAAGATCTCGGTCAGCCGCATCAGAAGTGCGTCCAGCCACGCCGGTGCACATCCGCTGACTGCGCCGAAGAGAACGGCAATCACAGTGGAAATCAGCGTAGAAAGCAGACCGATCGCCAGCGATATTCTGCCGCCGTACCAGATCATCGAGAAAATATCTCTTCCCATCGTATCGGTTCCAAACAGAAATTCCCGGCACGGCATGACGGAACAGTTTTTCAGATCCATATATGAGGGATCCTTCGTCATGATCTGCCGACAGAAAAGGCAGCCCAGCACAAGAAGACCCAGAAAAAGCCCTGCTGCCACCGGCCGGTCCTGATACCATTTTTTTC
>ENA-OPZM01000519-OPZM01000519.1-human-gut-metagenome-genome-assembly--contig:-NODE-519-length-16420-cov-4.920273_pt1 | contig 16420 bp, 24 predicted proteins | sample MGYA00242478_ERZ504493 | MGnify/ENA primary metagenome ERZ504493 (study PRJEB26092, sample SAMD00036227) | human gut metagenome | host: Homo sapiens | study: EMG produced TPA metagenomics assembly of...
CTCACGACATCATCGTTGTAGATGGCGGTTCGGGCTGCGAGGAGGCAGTCGGTAAAGTCCATATGCGTTTTGCCGAACAGTTTGATGGCAAGGGCGACAACGGTGGGCTCGTCGACCATGAGTCATCGAGCAGCCTTTTCATGGCCGCAGCAATCTCAACGCGGGGAACCTTATAGACGTCTCGCAGTGTGACCACGACGCGCGTGATGATTTCGGGGTAGACGCGAGCGGTGCGCGTGGCGATGACCTTGGCGGCGCGCGGTGAAAGAACTTCGTCGTCGTCAAGCAGGTAGCGCAGGATGACGGTCTCGTCGATGATGGTGCTACTCATGGATATCTACTTCCTCGGGGCCCAAAATCGAATCGTCACTTTCTGTGGCAAGGTATTCAATCCAGGCATTGCGCTCCTCGGCGCGGCGATTGGGGTCACCATATGCTTTGAGCGATTCATAGGCGGCGGTGCCGTCCTTTGAGCGCACGGCGACCGGCTGAAAGGGGAGTTTGCGCATCAAAATGCTTTGCGCGACAAATAAACGGACAGCCTCGGCGAGCGATGTGCCCATGGCGTCGTAAAGACGCTCGGCATGCTGCTTGTCTTCCTCGCGAATGCGCACCTGCAGGATGGCTCTTTTTTGAGTCGATGACATCACTGGCCCCCTTAATGAGCGTGCAATATAGTCGGTCAAATGCGGCATGTGCCGATACTTGAGCATCTTATAACGATTACTTTATTTCGCTCAAGTAAATAACCATTAACACGAATACAAGCGTAGTACATCCAAAATGAGAGCGCGTAAAAATCTCAGAGGTGTACGCATGTAATACACTCACCTTTATAGCTTCTAGAGAATAATTCCAACCTGCCAAAACCCCTGCAATACACCCGTATTGCAGGCCTATGCTCAAGTTTGCCACCTGCAACTGCGTATATTTAGCCTGTATATCGTTGGAGGAACTCTATCGAAGTGCCTGTTTCGCCGCATGCACTCGATACGCCGATGCCGGACCACGGGCGGTCCGGGGCAACGTCGACAGGGTCTCTCCGGCATGGGATTCAGGAGGGAGTGAACAACATGGGCAATAAACGAGTCGTGGCTGATTCCTCGCGCTGCATTGGGTGCCAAACCTGTATGGCGGCGTGCATTGAGGCGCACGATATCCCCGGCAACATCGCCGCACCTCGCTTGCGCGTAACGCGCACCTACGAGATCTCCGCGCCGGTGGCATGTCACCACTGCGAGGACGCTCCGTGCGCGAAGGCCTGTCCTACGGGCGCCTTGTTCTTTGATCCAAAGAACCATCGTATCGGCGTCAACGAGGACAACTGCATCGGCTGCAAGAGCTGCGTCATGGCCTGCCCCTTTGGCGCCGTGAGCGTGGCGACCACGCAGGTCCCCGTCTTGATGGGCGACGTGCGCGTGGGTTCGCAGACCAAGAGCTTCGTGCTCAAGTGCGACCTGTGCGTGGACCGTCCCGGCGGTCCGGCGTGTGCCGAGGCGTGTCCGACCAAGGGCCTCACCCTGGTAGACGAGGAGCGTCTGGCAGAACTGACTGCCGAGCGTGCCCGCGCCACCATCGAAAACGAGGCGTAAGCGTCGGGCGACAGGCCCAATGATTGTCAAATAAGTACCGAGTATTCGGTAGCAGAGAAAGGAAGGAGGGTGTCATGGAGAAGCATAAAGTGATCTGCCCGTACTGCGGAGCCGGTTGCCAGTTTAACCTCCTGGTCCAAAACGGCCAGGTCGTGGGTACCGAACCGCTCAACGGCATCACCAATCAGGGCGAGCTGTGCCTTAAGGGCATGAGCGGCTATGACTTCATCAACGACACCAAGATCTTGACTCCCCGCGTACTGCACCCGATGATCCGCCGCACTAAGGGCGCGGATCTTGAGCGCGTAAGCTGGGACGAGGCACTGGATTTCACCGCATCTAAGATGCAGGCCATAATTGACGAATATGGTCCTAACGCTGTCATGACCACCGGCTCTTCGCGAGGCGGCGGCAATGAGGCGAACTACGTCATGCAGAAGTTACGCGTGCGTGCATCGGCACCCACAGCGTGGACAACTGCGCCCGTACTTGACACGGCCCTACTGTCCTCGGTCTGATGGACACGGTTGGTTCAGGTTGCATGTCATGCTCCATCCCCGGTATGGAGGATGCGGGCTGCATTTTCCTCTTCGGCTATAACCCTGCCGATTCGCACCCCATCGTCGCAAGGCGTATCGTGCGAGCCAAAGAAAAGGGTTGCAAGATCATCGTCGCCGATCCGCGCCATATCGAAACCGCGCGTATCGCCGATATCTACCTTCCGATCAAGAACGGTTGCAACGTCGCGTTCCTCAACGCCTTTGCCAACTGCTTGGTCAATGATGGCCTCTATGACAAGGAATTCGTCGCCGAGCACACGAACGGCTTTGACGAGTGGTGGGAGACCATCAAGAACTACACTCCCGAATCCGTACAGGACATCACGGGTGTCGATCCCGCGCTGATCCACCAAGCTGCCGAGATGTACGCCACGGCGAAGCCTTCTGCCATCATTGGCTGGGGCATGGGCGTATGCCAGCAGAAGCAGAACCTGAAGACGGTGCACACCATCGCCTCCATCGCCTGCGTTGCCGGCCAGATCGGCAAACCCAATTCCGGCCTCGCGCCCGTGCGCGGTCAGAATAACGTTCAGGGCTCCTGCGATATGGGCATGCTGCCCAACCTGTACCCTGGCTACCAGAAAGTCACCGACCCCGCCGCTCGCGCCAAGTTTGCCAAGTTGGGGCGTGCCCGAGGAAAAGCTCCCACTCGAGGAGGGCTACAAGCTCACCGACCTGGGCCACCTGGTCGACGAGGGCAAGGTGCACTGCTTCTACAACTACGGCGAGGACCCGGTGCAGACCGAGCCCGATTCGGCCGGTATGCGCAAGACGCTCTCCGAGCTGGATCTGTTCATTTGCCAGGACATCTTTATGACGCAGACGACCATGCTCGCCGACGTCATCCTGCCTGCCACCTCTTGGGGCGAGCACGAGGGTGTCTTTACCGCATCCGACCGTAGCTTCCAGCACTTTGACGCGGCCGTTCCGCCCAAGGGCGAGTGCCGTCACGACTGGGAGATCTTCGCGGACCTGTCCACGCGTATGGGCTATCCCATGCACTACGACAACACCGAGCAGATCTGGAACGAGTGCATTAGCCTGTGCCCCAACTTTGTGGGCGCGACCTACGAGAAGATGGCTCCCGAGGGCGGCTACGCCCAGTGGCCCGTCAAGAGCACCGATGTGAACGACCACGGTACGCCCGACATGTTCGCTGGTGGCAAGTTCACCACCAAGGACGGCCGCGCCAACCTGATGGCGCACGACTGGGAGGCGCCCTCCGAGCTTCCCGACGATGAGTACCCGCTCATCCTGTGCACCGTCCGCGAGGTCGGCCACTACAGCTGCCGCTCGATGACCGGCAACTGCAAGACGCTGGCGCTGCTTGCCGACGAGCCCGGCTTTGTCCGCATGAATCCCGCGGACGCCGAGGCGCGCGGCATCAAGAACGGCGACATCGTCTCGATTCACAGCCGCCGCGGTCAGGTATACAGCCGCGCCGACGTGAGCGATCGTATCAACAAGGGCACGGTCTATATGACCTACCAGTGGTGGATCGGCAAGTGCAACGAGCTGACCATGCACAAGGTCGACCCGGTCTCGCATACGCCCGAGGACAAGTTCTCCGCCTGCCAGGTCGACGCTATCGCCGACCAGGTTTGGGCCGAGGGCGAGGTCGAGCGTCAGTACACCGAGCTCAAGCAGGCTCTGGTGGACGCCGCCGCTCCCCAGGACGTTGAGCCCGGCGCCGCCAAGTTCGACGATGAGACGCACGTGAACCAAATCGTGTAGTCCCGTTTTCGTTGGATTTTTGGGCCGGGCGTCCCGTACGTTCGGGAGCCCGGCCCGTTATTTTGAAAGGAAGTGGGGATGAACCGCTTCATCGACATCAACCCGGAGAGGTGCATCGGCTGCGGAACATGCCAGTCCGCCTGTGCCGACGCCCACCGGATGCAGGGTCTTCAGGATACGCCGCGTCTGGCGCTCGTGAAGACCGGCGGTATTTCGGCCGCCCTTGCCTGCCACCATTGCGAGGGTGCCCCCTGCGCCGAGGTTTGCCCGGTGAATGCCATCGAGCACGATGGCGATCGCATCCACGTCAAGGAGCAGGAGTGCATCGGGTGCAGGCTGTGCGCCATTGCGTGCCCCTTCGGAGCCATCCATCCCGATGGCACGTCTATCGCCGGTGTCGCAGGCATGTGCGACCCGACGCCTTCGTATCCTAAGTCCCTGAGCAGCCTGCTTACGTGGGCTCCTGGCCAGTACACCTGCGCTGTCAAGTGCGACCTGTGCGCCTTCGATCCGGACGGCCCGCATTGCGTGGCGGCGTGCCCCACCAAGGCGCTGACCGTCATGGGCGGCGCGGCCGATCGCGAGCTCGACGAGGCCAAGCGCCTGCGCTCGATCGAAAACGGTCCGGCCGTCGACGTTACCGCTGTGGCCCAGGCCTGTCCGAGAAAGCAGAAGGAGCGTAAACAATGGATAGCATGACGCTGTTTATCGCATCACTTGCCGTCTCGTGCGTCGGTGCGCTCGCCTCGGTTCTGCTGATCAAGGCCGATAACGCCGCCAAGACCGCCGGCTGCCTTATCGGCGCCGTCGCCGCGGTGCTTTCGTTTGTGGCCGGTATCCAGGCCGTGCTGGGCGATGTCACGTCGGTCGACACCATCGTGTTTTTCCCGTTTGCCCATTTCCAGCTGCTGCTCAATCAGCTGTCCGGCCTGTTCGTGGCGCTCATCTCGGTGCTTGCGTTTGCCGGTTCGATCTACGGTCTCAACTACTTTGATGAGTACCCTGGCAAAAAGGGCCGCGCTGGCTTCTTCTTTAACACCTTCGTGGCGTCCATGATGCTCGTCATCACCGCCGACAACGTGTTTTGGTTCCTGGTCGCCTTTGAGCTCATGTCGCTTACCTCGTACTTCCTGGTCGTGATCGAGGAGAACGAGAACTCCATCCATGGCGGTTGGCTCTACTTTGTGATTGCGCACGTGGGCTTTGTGCTCATCATGGCGAGCTTCCTCACCATGACCAACTTCGCCGGTGGCTCGTTTGCCTTTGCGGATTTCCGCGCTACGCAGTTTAGCCCCGCGGTCGCATCCGTGTGTTTCGTGCTCGCCTTCTTTGGCTTTGGCGCCAAGGCCGGTATCATCCCGCTGCACGGCTGGCTGCCCAAGGCACATCCCGAGGCGCCGTCCAACGTGTCGGCCCTCATGTCCGGCGGCATGATCAAGATCGGTATCTTCGGTATCCTCAAGGTTGGTCTCGACCTGCTCTCCGCCTCGGGCGTTCAGGTATGGTGGGGCCTTATGGTCATGGTCTTCGGTGCCATCTCGTCGGTCCTCGGCGTGGCCTTCGCCCTGCAGGAGCATGACATCAAGCGCCTGCTGGCTATCACTCCGTCGAGAACATCGGCATCATTCTGCTCGGCGTCGGCGCTCCATGGCCGCCATGCGCTCAACTCGGTCGGCATCGCGTCCTGGCTCTGATGGCCGCCCTCTACCACACGTTTAACCACGCGATGTTTAAGGGCGAGCTGTTCTTGGGCGCCGGTTCGCTGCTGTACTCCACGGGTACGCGCAATATGGAGAAGATGGGCGGCCTGTTCCGTCGTATGCCGGCAACGGCCATCTGCTTCCTCGTTGGCGCGCTTGCCATCTCGGCCATCCCGCCTTTCAACGGCTTTGTTTCCGAGTGGTTTACCTACCAGTCGCTGTTTAATGCCGCCATGCAGGGCGACAAAGCGTCATGATCGTGGCCGTGTTCGCTGCCGTCGCGCTTGCCATTACCGGCGCTCTGGCCGTCACGTGCTTCGTCAAGGCCTATGGCGTCTCCTTTGCTTCCGCGCCCCGCTCCGAGGCCGCGGCCAATGCCAAGGAGGTTCCCGCTCCCATGGTGTTTGCGCAGGGCCTGCTCGCGGCCATCTGCGTCGTGCTGGGCATTGGCGCTCCTGTGATCGCGCCCGTGCTGGTCGATGTCGCCGCGTCCGTGCTGCATCCATACGGTGGCGTGTTTGCCGCCGAGGGCATGGAGCTCATGAACCAGTACTCCGGCGCTGCCACCTCCACGCCCGCGATCGCCATTGCGCTCGTGGTGCTTGTCGGCCTTGCCTGCGGCTATCGCAAGCTCAAGACCGTCGGTAAGGTGCAGAAGTCTCAGCCGTGGGCATGCGGCTATGCTCCCAACGAGCATATGCCCGTCTGGCCACGACCTTTGCCTCCGAGGTGTCCTGGTTTATGCAGCCGCTCTACACGCTGCGTGACCGCTGCACGGCCGTCTGCTGGTCCATCGCGCACTTCTTCCAGAAGCTCACCGGTGTGGCCGAGGTTGTGGAGCCCGTACCCGACAAGGTTCTCGTCGATGCCCCGCATAAGGGTGTCGAGAAGCTTGCCGACCTCGCGACTAAGCTCGAGGGCGGCAACTACAGCATCTATATCTGCTACATCGTCGCGGCACTCGTGGTGTTCCTCGTGCTCGCCGTGCAAATGGGTTAAGGAGGGGAGAGCATGAACAACATCGTACTTGCCGTTCTGCAGGGCGTGGTCGTTATGGCCGTCGCGCCGTTCTTCTCCGGTCTCGGCCGCGTGATCCGCGCAAGATGCACAACCGTCGCGGCCCCAGCATCATGCAGGACTACCGCGACCTGGCCAAGCTCTTTGCGCGCCCCGAGTCCCAGAGCGAGGACGCGAGCTTTGCGCTGCGCATTATGCCGCCGCTGTTCTTCGCCGTCGCCTTTATGCTCGCGATGGGCCTGCCGCTCTTTACGGCACAAAGCCCCATCCCGGTCTTTGGTGACGCCATCACCATCATGTACAGCCTTGCGCTCGCCCGCTTCTTCTTCGCCCTCTGCGGCGTGGACTCGTCCAACGCCTACGCCGGTATCGGCGGCGTTCGCGAGCTGCTCATGAGCGTACTCATCGAGCCGTCCATGCTGCTGGCGCTTTTTGCCGCCGCCCTGGTGTGCGGTTCCACCGACATCGCACCATGGGTCAGCACATCATGACAGGCGCCATCGACGCTCCGGTCGCTGTTATCCTCGCCGGCATCGCCTTTGCGATCGCCTGCTACATGGAGCTCGGCAAGCTGCCGTTTGATCAGGCCGAGGCCGAGCAAGAGCTTCAGGAAGGCCCGCTCGCCGAGCTTTCCGGCCCGTCGCTTGCGATGGCCAAGCTCGCCATGTCCATGAAGCAGGTCCTGGTCGTCGCTTGGTTCTGCGCGATCTTCGTCCCCTGGGGCGAGCCCGCGACCGTGGGTGCCGCCGCCGTTCTGGGCGCGGTCATCTTCCTGGTGAAGTGCCTGATCGACTTTGTCGTGTGCGGCGTGATCGAGAACTCTTGCTCGCGCTCGCGTTTTAAGGTGCTCGGCAATCAGACCTGGGCTGTCGTGGGCATCGCCGTTCTGGCGTTTGTCTTCGTGGTCGTCGGCGTGTAGGAGAAGGGAGAAACAATGTCATTTGCAGTCAGTCTGTCCCTTCTCGGCTTGGTCGCTATCGCGGCCCCGATGGTGGCCTCGGTGCTCGTCGCCCTGTTCCCCCGTCCGTACGCCAAGTGGTTCAGCGTTTTGGGTGCCGCCGTCTCGACGGCCTGCACCATCGCCCTCGCCGCGAATTTCGCCGGCGCCGGCATGCCCGACACGCAGGTCCCCCTGATCTCGTTTGGGCAGACCCTCGTCATGGGATTCACCTTCGATCGCATGAGCACGCTGCTCGCGCCCGCCTTTGTGGGTATCGGCCTGCTTGTCGTGATCTATTCGATTCCCTATATGAGTGAGAATAACCGTGAGCATCCCGATGCGCCGCGTCGTCGCTTCTACGCGTACCTCGCGACCTTCATCGGCGCCATGGCCGGTCTCGTGTACAGCTCGACCCTTTTGGGCCAGCTCGTGTTCTTTGAGATCACGGGTGCGTGCTCTTGGGGCCTCATTAGCTACTACATGACGCCTACGGCCAAGAAGGCCGGCATGAAGGCCTCATCATCACGCATATCGGTGCGCTCGGCCTGTATCTGGGCGCCGCCATCGTGTTTGCCCACACCGGCACCTTCGCCATCACCGCGATTGCCGGCCTCGACACCAAGCTCAAGGCTATCGTCCTTTTGCTCGTGCTGTTTGCGGCCTGGGCCAAGTCCGCACAGGTCCCCATGTACATGTGGCTGCCTTCGGCCATGGAAGCGCCGACGCCTGTTTCGGCCTACCTGCATGGTGCTCGATGGTCAAGGTCGGCGTGTGCGTGTTCGCGCGCGCACTCGTCTCTGCCGGCGAGATTCCCGAGATCGTGGGCTGGGTCGCCATTATCGACGCCATGGTCACCATGCTCTTTGGTTTCCTTATGTACCTGCCGCAAAAGGACATGAAGCGCCTGCTGGCCTTCTCCACGATCGCCCAGCTCTCCTATGTGTTCTTTGGTTTGGGCGTTTCGGTCTTTGGCAGCCAGCTGGCCTTTGATGGCGCCGTGTGCCACATCTTTAACCACGCTTTCGCCAAGACGCTGTTCTTCCTGATTGCCGGTTCGTTCTCCTTTACGCTCGGCACGCGTATGCTGCCCAAGCTTCGCGGCATCGTAAAGAAGTACCCGATCTCGGGCGTGGGCTTTGGTGTCGCGGCGCTCGCCATTGCCGGCGTGCCGCCCATGAACACGTTCTTCTCGAAGTTCCAGATCATCGCCGGCGGCTTTTCTGTGGGTGCCGGCAACGTCGCGATTCTGGTGCTCGTGTGCATCATGGTCGCCGAGACCGTCGCCACCTTTGCCTGGTTCCTCAAGTGGATGGGCTATTGCCTGCCCGGCGAGCCGAGCGAAGAGGTCGCTGCGGGTGCCCCGCTTCCCCGCGCGATGGCGTTCGTGTTCATCGTGCTCATCATCATGGTCATCGTCAGCGGCCCGCTTTCGGCCAGCTGGATCGGTTAGGAGGTAGAACGACATGGGTTATTCGATCGTCAACATCCTTGGCGGCCTTCTGATCGTCACGTCCACCATGGTGGTCGTCTCAAAGAACATCAAGCACGCCATCCGCTGGTATGCGGTGCAGTCGCTGGTGCTCGTGGGACTGCTCGCCACGCTCGGTGCCACTACCGGTGCGCAGGAGCTGCTTATGTGGGCCGGATCTGCCTTTATCACCAAGGTCGTCCTGGTCCCTTATATCCTCAACCGTGCATATAAGAAGATGGGCGAGCCGAGCGACGCATCGCTCAAGGCCGGCCTTAAGCCGCGTGGGCCATCTGCATCATCGCCGTCGAGGTCGCGATTTGCTTTGCCGTCGTGACGCAGATCAGCCTGCCCACGGCCGAGGTCGCAACGCCTGCGCTCGCCATTAGCTTCGCTCACTTCTTTGTGGGCCTCACCTGCATCATCTCGCAGCGCAACATCATGAAGCAGATCTTTGGATACTGCCTTATGGAAAATGGCAGCCATGTGACGCTCGCGCTTTTGGCCCCCACCGCTCCCGAGATCATCGAGATCGGTATTGCCACCGACGCCATCTTTGCCGTCATCATCATGTCCATCGTCGTGCGTCGCATTTGGGACGACTCCCACTCGCTCGATGCGCGCGACCTGTCCGAGCTGAGGGGGTAGTCCATGGAAACGTTGATTCTCGCCCTACTCGCGACTCCTTTGGTGTTCTCGCTGGTCATGGCATTTTTGCCCAAGAACACGTCCTATAACGTGTTTGCCGGTCTCAACCTGGTCTCCGTCGCAGCCGTCCTGGTGCTGTCGATTATGACGGCCGGTGACGTCCTTATGAGCGGCGACACCGCGAGCGCTTTTGGCCTGTGGTTTCACCTCGATTCGCTGGGCGCCATCTTTGTGCTGCTCATCGGCTTTATCGGTTTTCTTACGGGGCTGTTCTCGCTGCCCTATGTAAAGGCCGATATCGAGGAGGGCTCCATGCCCGCCGAGCGCGCCAAGCAGTATTTTGCGCTGTTTAGCCTGTTTGTGTTCACCATGCTGCTCGCGTGCCTGTCCAACAACATGATCCTCACGTGGGCCGCCGTGGAGGCAACCACGCTTTCCACCGTGTTCCTCGTGGGTATCTACAAGAACGAGACGGCCCTCGAGGCTTCTTGGAAGTATGCGATGGTCTGCACCGCCGGCGTGGCCTTTGGCCTGTTCGGTACGCTGCTGATCTACGCCAACGCCGCCGACGTGATTCCCAATGCCCACGAGGCCGCATTCCTGTCGTGCGTGCTGCCGTATGCCGACCAGTTCGACCCGACGCTCATGCGCCTCGCTTTTGCGTTTATCGTGATCGGCTTTGGCACCAAGGCCGGCCTGTTCCCCATGCACACTTGGCTGCCCGATGCCCACTCCCAGGCCCCGAGCCCCGTCTCGGCCCTGCTCTCGGGTGTTCTGCTTAAGTGCGCCATGCTTGTGATCATGCGCTTCTACGGCTTTACCATCCAGGCCGTGGGCGCCGAGTATCCGCAACTTTTGCTGTTGATCGTCGGCACGCTGTCCATTTTGGTGGCGGCACTTTCGATGTTTCGCCAGGACGACCTCAAGCGCCGCTTTGCGTACTCGTCTGTGGAGAACGTGGGCGTTATCGCCCTGTGCCTGGGTATCGGTGGCCCGCTGGGTATCGCCGCGGCCTGCTGCACTGCGTGTTTCACGGCTTTACCAAGACGCTTGCCTTCTGCGTGTCCGGCAACATCCAGCACGCCTTTGGCACGCGTAGCCTGGCCAAGATCCAGGGCGTCGTCGAGGTTGCCCCCGCAACCGCCGCGCTCGCCATCCTGGCACTGCTCGGTCTTGGTGCCTTCCCGCCCTTTGGCATGTTTATCTCCGAGTTCCTGACTTTTGTCGCCGGTGTTACCGCCGGTCCCATGTGGCTGGTCGTCGTGGTCGCCCTCGGTCTTACCGTGGCCATCTCCGCGCTCACCCGCATCGCACTCAAGTCGGTGTTCGGACATGCGCCCCAGGGCATGGGCAAGCATGAGGCCCCGGCGCTCATGCTTATCCCCGAAATCATCCTGGCTGTCATGATCTTGTGGTTTGGCATCGCACCCCGCTGCCTCTCGTGCACGGTGTGGAGACTGCGACCGGCATCGTGCTCGAGCAGAGCACCGAGGAACTTCACGCGACGCCGATGTACCGCGCTGTGTTCGGTACCGAGACCGCTCAGAGCGAGGTGGAGTAACGAATGATTGAAACTGAGAACAAGATGTATGCCCGCCGTTGCGAGAGCCATGTCGAGGCCCTGCGCCGCGCCGTTCCGGGTTGCATCGAGAAGGTCGAGTGGCAGTGCGAGGACCAGCTGACGATTACCGTCAAGCAGGACAAGCTGCCCGAGGCCGTCCACTACCTGTATTACGAGCGCTACGGCTGGATCCCCGTGATCGTCGGCAACGACGAGCGCAGCCTGTGCGGCCGCTACGCCGTGTACTACGTCATCTCCATGGAGGGGGAGGACCCCGGCTGGGTGACCGTGCGCACCGAGGTCGATCCCGCAAGATGACGTTCCCGTCCGTGACGCCGTTCGTCCCCGCCTGCGTGTGGGGCGAGCGCGAGCTGCGCGACATGTTCGGCTGATTCCCGAGGGTCTGCCCGATCGTCGCCGCCTGGTGCTGCCCGATGACTGGCCCAGCGGCCTGTATCCGCTGCGCAAGGACTCCATGGACTACCGCTTCCGTCCCGCTCCCGCGAGCGATATGGAAAACTATGAGTTCTTGGCCGATACCAAGGGCAAGGAGACGACGCTCGTCCCCATGGGCCCGTTGCACATTACCTCCGACGAGCCCGGCCACTTCCGCCTGTTTGTCGAGGGCGAGACGATCGTCGACGCCGACTACCGTCTGTTCTACGTGCACCGCGGTATGGAGAAGGTCGCCGAGACGCGCCTGAACTATGACGCCGTGACGTTCCTTGCCGACCGCATCTGCGGCATCTGCGGCTGCGCCCACTCGGTGGCCTATGCCGAGGCCGTCGAGCGCGCCCAGGGCATCCATGTCCCGCCGCGCGCCCAGTACATCCGCGCTATCATGCTCGAGGTCGAGCGCCTGCACTCGCATCTGCTCAACATTGGCCTGGCGTCGCACTACACGGGCTTCGACTCCGGCTTCCAGCAGTTCTTCCGCGTCCGCGAGAAGTCCATGGACCTGGCCGAGAAGCTCTCCGGTCACCGCAAGACCTACGGCCTCAACGTGATCGGCGGCGTGCGTCGCGACATTTTGGCCGAGCAGAAGCTCTCCACGCTCACGACCATCCATCAGCTGCGCTCCGAGGTTCAGGAGCTCGTCGACGTCTTGCTCTCGACGCCCAACTTCATTGAGCGTACGAGTGGCATCGGCATCTTGGACCGCAAGATCGCACGCGACTTCTCGCCGGTCGGCCCGCTCATGCGTGGCTCGGGTTATGCCCGCGACGTGCGCTTTGACCACCCCTTCGACGGCTACGCCGATCCGGACGTTCAAAAGATGCACGCCGCTACGGCCGACACCTGCGACGCCTTCGGCCGTACCGCCGTTCGCATCCAGGAGGTCTACGATTCGATCGACATGATCGAGACCATGCTCGAGAACTGCCCGTCGGGCCCCATCCTCACCACGGATTGGGAGTACACCCCGCACAAGTACGCCATCGGCGCCACCGAGGCGCCGCGCGGCGAGGACGTGCACTGGGCTATGCTCGGCAATAACCAGAAGTGCTACCGCTGGCGCGCCAAGGCCGCCACGTACAGCAACTGGCCGGTCCTGCGCTACATGTTCCGCGGCAACACCGTGGGCGACGCTGCGCTGATCGTCGGCTCGCTCGACCCGTGCTACTCCTGCACCGACCGCGTGACGGTGACCGATGTCGCCGCCAAGCGCGACCACGTGCTCGACAAGGAGCAGTTCGAGAACGTCTGGCGCGACAAGTCGCCGCTTGCGGGCGAGGGCACCATGGCCGCTCCGCTCGATGAGGAGGCGCTCTAATATGCTGAAGCTTTGGAAGGTTAACGCCAAGGCCGGCGACGCGACGGTCAAGTACCGTTTGCGCCGTTTCCCACCAACAAGGACATGCGCGGCAAGCCCGAGCACAACGCCGAGCTCTGCATCGCCTGCGGTGCCTGCGGCGTGGCGTGCCCGGCCGATGCCATTCGCATGGACACCGACCTTGCGGCCGATACCATTACCTGGTCGATCGACTACGGTCGCTGCATCTTTTGCGGCCGTTGCGAGGAAGCCTGCCCCATGGAGGCCATCAAGCTCACCGAGGAGTTTGAGCTGGCCGTCATGAGCAAGGACGACCTCACCAGCAAGAGCGTCTACACGCTCGAGCATTGCTCGCGCTGCGGCAAGCCGTTCGCCCCGCACAAGGAGATCGACTACGCTAAGCGCCTGCTGCAAAAGGCCGGCGGCATGGAGGCCGAGCAGGCCGCCCGTACCGTCGGTATGTGCCAGGAGTGCAAGCGCGAGCTCGACGCCCTGCGCGCCGCCTCGGCCGTAAAGACCGGCAACGCTGCTGGCATGGCTGCCAACGAGACGCTTGCGTCCGGTGAGCCCCAGGCCCCGGCATGGAGTATCTGGGCGGCCACGGCGTGAACCCGGAGTATATCGACCGCGAGCTCAACCCCGATGCGCCCGAGATTCCCGCCGGTCCTGCGCCGGTCGAGGGCATCATCATGGATTTTGATACGAAGGAGGAGTAACCATGGCCGAACCCACGCTTTTGCCCGAGCGGCTTCAGTACCGCCCGACCAAGATCGAGCTCGACGAGAGCATCGAGAAGGCCAAGGCGACCCTTCTTAAGAAGATCAAGCGCTCGGTGTACGTCTACCGTGTTGACTGCGGCGGCTGCAACGGCTGCGAGATCGAGATCTTTGGTTCCATCACGCCCGTCTTCGACGTCGAGCGCTTTGGCATCAAGGTCGTGCCTTCGCCCCGTCACGCCGATGTGCTGCTGTACACCGGTGCCGTGACGCGTGCCATGCGCATGCCGGCCCTGCGCGCCTTTGAGGCCGCACCCGATCCCAAGATCGTGGTGTCCTATGGCGCGTGCGGCTGCACCGGCGGCATCTTCTACGACAACTACTGCGTTTGGGGCGGCACGGATAAGATTCTGCCGGTCGATGTCTACATCCCCGGCTGCCCGCCCAGCCCCGCGCAGACCGTCTACGGCTTTGCCATGGCACTTGGCCTGCTGGACCAAAAGCTCCATGCCGAGACCACGGTGGAGGCGCCGGCGAGCAGGCCGATATCCTGCACCCCGGCGTGCCATACAAGCTGCGCGTTGCCATTGAGCGCGAGGCTCGCGCCATGAGCGGCTACCGTTATGGCCGCGACCTGGCCAACGAGTTTATGGATACGCTCGAGGGCGCACCCAAGGGCGATATCCGCGGTGCCATGGCGCTGCTTATCGACAAGCAGGACGATCCTCGCCGCGTCGAGGTGTACTCGGCGCTGCAGGATCTGGTGCTGGCCGGAGGTCGCTAGATGGAACTCACGGACCGCTCTGGTTACTTTGCGGGCCCCGGCATGCTCGGCGGCTCTTTTGGCGATGCCTCGCGCGCAAGCGACGAGCGCGAGGGCGTCGCCGACTCCTGCCTGGGCCACGCTCCCGACCAGGTGGTCTTCTACGAGCTCACGCGTAAGTTTGTGGAGACCGAGGAAGACGTTCCCCAGGAGGCCTGCGACGTGCTGTACTACACGCTCGCCGTGGGCCACCACACCGGCGTGCTCGATTGCTTTGAGCCGCGCCTGTCGGTGCCGGTGGATGTCTTCTATTCGCTCGTCGATGTGCTGCCGGAGGGTGAGGCCAAGACCAAGTTCGAGGCCATCCGCTCCTTTGGCGAGTGCCAGCTTGACAAGGCGGCGGTGCCGTCGCTGCTCGAGGCCTGCGACACGCTGCTCGACGAGCGCGGTTTTCGCGGCTCGGCCAAGGCCGGCATCTCGGTGTTCGACGACGACTTTGGCCTGCATGCCCAGCAGGTCGCGTTTCTGATGAAGTTCCGCGATCTGGTTGAGCGCGTGCGCGATGTGTCGGGCGTGTACCTGACGGGAAGGTTGCAGTAATGGGTCGCGTTGTGGATGGACGTGTGAACGGCGCCCCGCTTGCGGGTATCGTGCTCACGGCGGGAAGCGTGCTGCGTGCCGACGATGCCGCCGGCCCCGTGCTCTCCAAAAAGATGGAGGACGCGCCCATTGCCGGTTGGTACACCATCGACGGTGGCCAAACGCCCGAGGACGACATCATCGAGGTCAAGCGCGAGCGTCCGCCTCGCCTGGTCTTGGTCGATGCCGCCGACATGGCGCTGCCCGTCGGGTCTATCCGCCTGCTCGATAAGCGCGATGTGGCCCGCAAGTCGATGTTTACCACGCATTCGCTCCCTTTGTCGATTCTGATCGAGGAAATCGAGCAATCGTGCGAAGATATCGTCTTCATAGGGATTCAGCCGGGCGATACGGAGTTTTACAACCCTATGTCCCCGGAGTCTTTGACGCCGTCGACGCCGTGTACGACGCCGTGGCCGCCAACGACTTTTCCCACTTTGTCCGCTTGGGACAAGAGCAATAGGAGCGCTTGTCCCTGCTGATTAGGAAAGAAGTGATTGACATGGCAGATTCCAAGGCAGAATATCCCGCTCCCGATTGCCTTGCGCCCGCCGCGATCGAGGCCAAGACCGAGGCCGCCGGCGTGACCAAGGCCAACCTGCCGGTCGCAAAGGCCTTTGTTTTGGCGATGTTCGCTGGTGCGTTCATTGCCTTCGGCGGCCTGTTCTTTACCGTGTTCTTGAGCGATAACACGCTGGGCTGGGGCGCCCAGCGCGTCGTGGGCGGCCTGTGCTTTTGCCTGGGCCTGGTGCTCGTGCTGGTGTGCGGCGCCGAGCTGTTTACCGGTAATTCGCTTATGGTCTGCGCGCTCAAGAGTAAAAAGATCACCCTGGTCCAGATGCTCAAGGCCTGGGCCGTCGTATGGGTCGGTAACTTTGTCGGTGCCCTGTTCATCGTCTTTTTGGTGTACATGGCCGGCATTTACAAGCTCAACGGCGAGGCGGTCGCCAATTCCATGGTGAGCGTCGCCGCCGGCAAGGTGACGATCGACTGGGTGACGATCTTCTTCCGCGGCATCCTGTGCAACATCTTTGTGTGCCTGGCCGTGTGGATCGGTACAGCCGGCAAGACCGTGGTCGATAAGGTTGTGGGCATTCTGCTGCCCATCGCTGCCTTTGTGGCCTGCGGTTTTGAGCACTGCGTCGCCAACATGTACTTTTTGCCCATGGGTGCCGTGATGCACGCGTGCGGCTATGGTGCCGACGTCGCCGGCGCGATGCGCTCAACGCTGCGGGCATTGCGTTTAACCTGTCCGCCGCCACGCTGGGCAACATCGTGGGCGGCGCGGTTCTGGTCGCGCTCGGCTAC
>ENA-OPZM01000520-OPZM01000520.1-human-gut-metagenome-genome-assembly--contig:-NODE-520-length-16391-cov-1.633055_pt1 | contig 16391 bp, 30 predicted proteins | sample MGYA00242478_ERZ504493 | MGnify/ENA primary metagenome ERZ504493 (study PRJEB26092, sample SAMD00036227) | human gut metagenome | host: Homo sapiens | study: EMG produced TPA metagenomics assembly of...
GATCCCGCTTACGATTTCCGTCTGGTATCCCGCCTCCCGAAGCTCCTGGTGAACATAGAGATAGGTCGAATATACCGTAGGATCTCCCAGTGTCAGAAATGCCACATCCTTTCCGGCATCCAGCTCTTCCTTCAGCTTTTCCACTGCAGCCCTGTGGCTCTCTTCCAATATTTTCGGATCCTTCGTCATCGGCATATGGATCCCCAGAAGTTCTTTTTCTCTGACGGCCGGTTCCGCTCCGGCCGCGATCTGGTATGCCACCGTCTCCTCCGGCGCCCTTCCCGGCACTGCGATCACCGGACAGCTTCTTATGATCTTGCATGCTTTTATCGTCATGAGCTCCGGATCTCCCGGACCCACGCCCACACCATACAATCTTCCTGCCATGCTCTACCTCCTGCTTTTTTGCAATATTGCATCCGCCTGACTGGTCTTTCCCAGCGTCCCGTACACATTGGAAAAGACAACAGCCGCCGTCTCCATCTCCACCGGTGCGCGGTAGGAAAGATACTTCTCAATCTTGTCCATGACCGCATCCATGATCAGGCCACGTTCCTCTCCGGTACACTGCGCCAGGGCGTCATCCGTGGTCACGCAGTCCAGGAAAGCTCTGGCCTTTCCTTCCGGAAGTCCGGCAAGGAGCGCCGCGGCCACAAAAAGTTCCATCCGGCAGTCCGCCATTTGGAGTGGGTGTTCATGATACCGCCCGCTACCTTGATCAGCTTCCCGATGTGTCCGACCAGCACCAGACCCTGATACCCGGTTTCTGCCGCCATATCGATGGAATCGCCGATGAAATTGCTGCATTTCACAACGTCTGTTTCTTCTATGCCATAGCTCTGCTTCAGAAAATCCAGTCCATAATTTCCAGGGGACAGGATCAGGTACCGTTTCCCTTCTGCGTATTTTACCTGCATCTCCAGGCGGATGGTGTCCAGAAGCGCCTGTTCGCTCATGGGCTCTACCCGTCCGCTGGTGCCAAGAATGGACAGGCCGCCCTCGATACCAAGCTTGGATTAAATGTCCTCTCTGCCAGCTTCTCTCCCTCCGGAATGGAGATCACAGCCTTAAGACCACCCTCATATCCGGTCTCCTGCGCGGCGTCTGAAAGTTCCTGCCCAATCATTTCTCTTGGAACCCGGTTGATGCAGAGGCTCCCACCGGCTGATTCAAGCCCGGCTTTGTCACCCCGGCCCACACCGATTCCCCCTTCCACCAGATAAGCGCTCTCCCGGATCCGCTCCACCCAGCTTTCTACCAGAATCCCATTGGTGATATCCGGATCGTCTCCGCTGTCTTTTTTTCACCCCGCAGGAAACCGCTCCCTCTTCGATCTTGATTCCTTCTATGGGAAACCTGGCAGTCTCTCCATTTGGAAGGATCACTTCCGTTTCCCGGACCTTCTCTCCTGTGAGCAGCATCCAGGCGGCCGCCTTTGTTGCAGCCTGAGCACAGGTGCCTGTCGTGTATCCCCGCGCCAGCTTTTTCCTTGTCATCTCCACCTCTCCTATATGAAAAAAGCCCGCTTTCTTTTTTCGAAAACGAGCATAAACACCACGCTCTCCAGCCATGATGTGTGAAAACGTACAACCAGTTACTCGTGGTTCGGAAAATCCTGTACCCTAACAGGCAGGTCTCCTGGCTTTTAGATCTTTACAAAGCGTACGCCTTCCCGGTTCCCCAGTGGCTCTTTTTACCCTTTGCTCCCTAATGACAGTGACGAGTTCGCACAGGATTTTCACCTGTTTCCCTTTTCACCAGACCCGGCATTTTCCGGTCTGACACCTGTTAGTTCCTATTTAGTTACTAATTATAAAATATACCATATCCCGGCGGGATACGCAAGAAATATAGATCTTTCCTCTTCTACTTTCTGTAGATCTTTCCTTCTTCTACTTTCCCTGTTGTCTCCAATAACCAAGTTTTGGCAATACTTCCTCAAAATAAGCCCTGGCCTGATCCTTCGGCCATTTCTCATTCGACATATGCTCTGTGCAGAAATCAACCAGAGTCTCCAGATCTGTATAGCAAATTTGCCGTCTGCATAACACCATTTGCAGTATTCCTCGTTATATGCACCATCGGGCTCTCTGCTCATAACTTCGTCTTCAAGAGGCATTCCACAGCATTGACAGATCAGCTTTCTTGGGGATCCCAGAAGCGTATTGATCGAAACGCCAAACAACATTGACAACATCTTCAGTGTTTCTGTATTGGGGACGGTTTCTCCATTTTCCCAGCGGGAAACTGCCTGACGTGTAACGTAAACTTTTTCTGCCAGTTCTTCCTGAGATAGCCCTTGCTTCAAACGCAGTTTTAAAATAATATCCTTCGTTTCCACTCCTTACTCACCTCCATACCCCCACTATACCAGGGCGTTCTACAGAAGAAAAGCAACCCTCTGTTGCGCCTGTTCTCTCCAAAAGACGCCTTTATGGAAAATCCTTATTTTCGGTATTTCCCCGGATTTATCTTTGGCAATAGAATCGACAAAATCACCGCAATTGCAACAACTCCTATACCACTACAAAGGATATAGTCATTCTGGTTAAAGCTGCCATAAAGCAGAAGAAATGCTCCTACTCCACAAAAAATGATGCACCTTCCAAAAAGATGACACATTTCCTCCTCATTATAAGAGGCTTTTTCTTCTTCTCTCATTGTATTCCATCCGTCCAGAAACCAGGTTGCCTTTTTGATGATAAAATATTCACTCCCCACAAAACTGCTCCCCAGGGAATCAAAAGGGTAAGTATCATTCCTAAAATACTCATAAGCGCCGCCTCCTAAATATAAGTTTACAAACCAAAAATCCTCAGCATTTTATATAGCATGCTATTTTGTTTCTTGCGAAGCTTTAGTTTTATATCTCTTTTGTCTGCAATGTCTTGAAATGCTTTTACAACATACAAACCTCTTTCTTTTTCCGTAGCTTCAGACAACTCATTATTTTCCCCGATCTGCCGCAGGATCTCCCGAATATCAGGAAGGTCCAATAAGTTGACCGCTATACAGAAAAAAAGTTTTTCTGCGTCCGTTATTGTAATTTGCAAGAAGATAATTGAGTATTTCTATTTTTTCTTTTTGTTCGAGATTATAGTTCTCTGTCCCTATTTTGCTGGCTTTCTCTAAATCGGCTTTTTGATGCAAGTGTGTGATAAAGGAATCATACTCATCAATATGCAGATATTTTTCACAGGGATATTCTTTACACTCATAACAATACTCCACATCTCCCTGCTCCAGGCTGCACCTGGCTATCACACAGGATTGGTTCCCATTCCCACATCCGCCGCAGTGCTTTCCCAACCGCATGGGACATAAGCCACAGTTCAAACCGCAAAGAGACAGGAATTGATTTTTTCGTTTAAATCCTTTCATCGTACATTCCTCTTAAATGCCGTTTTATTGTTCCCAAAATCATATATCTGCTTCTATAAAATGAACTTCCGATCCATCCCAGTATTTTTTACAGACTCTGTCTTCCTGCCCGTCAAGGTTTAATTGATACATGCGAAAAGTTACCAAGATATCCTTAGGCTGCCACTGTTCTTCATAGGAATATTGGTATTCCATTCCAATCCTCTTCATCACGCCGCCGCTCCTGGGATTGTTTCTGTCATGCGTCGCCGTAATATACGGGATCCGTCTTTTTTCAACTGTTCCGTCACCGCCCTTGCCGCTTCCGTCATAATACCCTGGTGCCAGAATTCTTTCCGCAGGCCAGTGGGGCTCTTCCATATCAACATGTATGTGTCCGACAGGAATATGATCCTTTTTCAGGCAGACAGCGTAAGCATAGGCCTGTGGCCGGGTATATTGTGCCATATACCTTTCCTCGAAAAGCTTCCGCGTTTCCTCCATGCTTTTTACAGGAAACAAGGGCAGAAATCGATTGACTTCTTCATCGCTGTAAATCAGATACATAACTTTTAGATCATTTTCTGTAAATTTCCTTAATATTAGCCGTTCTGTTTCAAGTGTTGGCGTATTCATTTCTGCCTTTCCATATTTTATCTATGTCCAGTTTTTATATATTCTATCAAAGCTTCCACATTGTCAAAATCATCATAGTCGCCATTTATACCTTCACGGTGATAGACGATCCCATTCTTCTCATTCCTTTCCAGACAGTCCAGGAGCCGATCTTCCCCATATCTTCTGACAAACTCCGTAAAAGCGTAGGGTTTGATCTTGCTTAATAGTCCTTTTGTGCATTTTTCATCACACTCATAGCAATGTCCGATTTTTTTTAGAAATGGAGCACTTTCTGTTTTCGCACCAGTCCTTATCCGGACATTCTCCTGAATCACAGCCTGCACATGCCACATTTTCAGAGCACAAACAGCAGGCAAGTCCACACCTTGCGATCCCCAGTTCTCGCTTCATCTGAAACCTCCCGTTAAACATCTGTATTTTTTGATTTATCGTCTTCCGCCATTTTCCGCGCTAATACTGCAATGTGTACTCTATATATCCCTGTTCTTCTCCATATACAGTAACTATAACCTGCTCCTCTTCCCATCGTATGGAAAAATTATTCTCTGAAACATTCTTCCCGTCATTAGCTACCGAGAAATCTTTTTCACGGATCTTTTCATCTTCTTTAGAATACAAAACAAGCCGGCAGTCTGTGCTCCCGTAAGGCCAGGCCGGATCACCTACCTGATCAATCTCCAGCCGGTAAGTCCGATCCGCTGAAAAGCTATCTGAGATTACGTGAATTTTGTATTCTGTCACATATATGAAACCGGCTACCAGAATCCCCATAAAAACTGCTGCCATCCCCAGCATCACAAAGATTCCTTTTATAATTTTCCTGGGTATCAAAGACATGAATTCTTTTCACCTCCTCAGACTACATGCATTTACAAACTTCACAGGTACATTCATCCGTTCTGCCGTTTGTTCCGGCGTCAAGCCACTGTCTAAGGACATTGTTGGGATGATTTCTCTATTCATCTGATTTCATTCTATCTCAGCTTCTCTATGTTTTCCATATAGACAGAAACCTCTCCACAGTTTGGACATATAGCGACTTTCGGTTTTCCCATTCTTCCTCCAAATAGCTTATTCTCGTCGGAAGAAAGTATAATGCCATATCCTGCCCCTTCCACCTTTATCGCACAATTTTCTTTCATCTCACTTCCACAGCGGATACACTTCCTCATTTCGCACCTCCAGATAGATTTTCTGTTTTCATTATACCGTTTCTGAATGATATTGAGAAGATGCTTTTGTTTTGCCAGGACCCTAAAACACAAATAGGGACAGGGGCAAACGCAAATGGGGACAGGGATAAACGCAAATGGGGACGTACACCAATGCCAAAGGTGTACGTCCCCAAACATTAAAAATAGAATAGATCTTCAAATTTCTTATCTAAGGCAATGCATAAAATCAATGCCAGTTTCGCCGTGGGATTAAACTGACCCGTTTCTATAGAACTAATTGTGTTTCTCGATACTCCCACCATCTCTGCCAGCTGAGACTGTGACAATTTCTTCTCCGTTCGTGCCTCTCTCAAATTATTTTTTAACACTAATTTATCATTCATTAAAACAACCCCGCACAGAATTTATAAAAGAAATACACTGTCGCCAGTAACAACACAATGCCAGGTATCATACTCCACTTATGTTTCAGCCTTACCCCTTCATAGACAAAGCCTAATCCCGATGTACAAAATAAAAGCGCAATGATATCCGCCGGCGACTCCATACGGAACAGCTTGATTATCATAATAATCGCGCCCAGTACAATCAGTCCCCAAAGAGAAAAGGCGTCCCTTTTCGTACGTATCTGCTGTTCCCGCTCATCCCCATAAATATTATCCTTTTTGCTTCTCGAAAGAATCTCTTCTTTATTCATAATTATCCTCCTGCTTGATTTGCCAAGTTTACTTGTTATCCATAGTATATATCCGCCAAGTAAACTTGTCAATCTTTTTTGCAAAGTTTTCTTTGCAAGCGCGGTTGGGGACACACCAATATACAAATGGGGACAGGGACAAACGCAAATGGGACGTACACCAATGCCAAAAGTGTACGTCCCCCATCGTTCCATTACATCTCTATCAATTCATATTCCCGGGATCCGACGTCCAGATCCGCAGCCGCCTCAATAGTATGAATTCCATTCCGGCTGTTTACTCTTTCCATAAAGTGATCCCGTCCCGGATCATCAGAATGGATCACAAGATCCATGCAGGCCTGATCAATAGCTACCGGATCCGTAGATGCCAGGATTCCGATGTCTTTCATACATGGGTCCTCTGCTACCTGGCAGCAGTCACAATCTACGGATAGGTTCTTCATTACATTGATAAACGCAATCTTTCCTTTGAAATGATCCACCACGCTGGAAGCTGCATCCGTCATAGCCTCCGGGAACACCACATTGCTTGCATGCTGCTGCCAGGTTTCAAACCGATCCTCTGTCTTTCCGGCTGAGTGGATCAGTGCCTTTCCAGCCCTGGACGCACAGCCGATAGCAAGCTGCTTAAGCGCCCCGCCATAACCTCCCATAGGATGGCCTTTAAAGTGTGCCAGAACCAGCATGGAATCATAATTCTCTATATTTTTTCCCAGCTTGTTCTCTTTTAGTACTTTTCCATTCGGAATCGGCCAGACTATATCCGGTCCCTCTGCATCCATAAGATCTACATCAAAATACTTTGTCCATCCGTGCTCCTCCAGAAGTTTCAGGTGCGAAGCCGTGTTATCACGCACACCACCTGCAGCATCTCCATAGGCGGTATTACATTCCACGATCGTACCGTGAACTGTTTCCACCATAGGTTTCCAGAATTCAGGTCTTAAAAAGTTCTGATTTCCTTTTTCCCCAGAATGAACCTTCACCGCTACTTTTCCAGGCAGTTCCAGCCCCATTGCCTGATACATTTCAACAACCTTTTCCGGAGTAATCTCCTTTGTAAAATATACTTTTGATTTCATCTTCCCTCACCTTCCTGCTTTTTGAACTGCATACATGCTTTATTTTATCTTAATACCTAAAGTTAACTTAAGGTCAAGATATTTCAATAATTTTTCAACAAAATTATTTCGGTAATGCATTTGAGCATTTATTACGTCAGTTCCGAAACAGGACTGATTCTTATCTGCACAGCCAGCAACGGCTGGTATCAGGAAGGGATAAACTCCGAAATGCCGGCGTCCAACTGCAAAAGCAGCCGGCGCCGGCATTTCTTATATCATATCTCTTTTTACTTGATAAACATGGCGTCTCCAAAAGAAAAGAAGCGATAACGCTCTTTCACCGCCTCCTCATAAGCCGCCAGCACATGCTCTCTACCAGCCAGGGCCGACACCAGCATAATCAGCGTAGACTCCGGCAGATGGAAGTTGGTAATCAGACAGTCCAGAATCTTAAAGCGATATCCCGGATAGATGAAGATATCCGTCCATCCGCTCTGAGCTTTCAAATGTCCGTTTTCATCCGCGGCAGATTCAATGGTCCGGCAGCTGGTGGTTCCTACACAGATCACACGGTGTCCGTTTGCCTTCGCCTGATTGATCTTCTCAGCAGCCTCCTCATCGATCTGATAGAACTCCGAGTGCATATGATGATCAGTGATCTCATCTGCCTTAACTGGCCGGAAAGTCCCAAGTCCTACATGAAGCGTCACTCTTGCAATATCCACACCTTTCTTCTGAATCTCTTCCAGCAGCTCCGGTGTAAAATGAAGCCCGGCCGTAGGAGCAGCAGCCGATCCCGAGTGTTCAGCATAAACTGTATTATACCGGTCCTTATCCTCCAGCTGATGGGTAATATAGGGCGGCAGGGGCATCTGTCCCAGCTGATCCAGATTTCCTCAAAAATCCCTTCAAAAGAAAACTGTACCAGACGATTGCCTTCTTCTACCACATCAATAACCTCTCCTACCAGAAGACCGTCGCCGAAACTGATCTTCGCCCCGACTTTTGCCTTCTTTCCAGGTTTCACTAATGTTTCCCAGATATTATTTTCTTTCCTTTTCAACAATAATATTTCTATCTTGGCATTAGTTCCTATCTTGGAACCAATCAGTCTTGCCGGAATCACCTTCGTATCATTGATGACCAGACAATCTCCTTTTTTCCAGATAATCCCCGATCTCCCGAAACACATGATGGGAAACAGCCCCGGACTCTTTGTCTAAGACAAGGAGTCTGGAGCTGGAACGATCTTTTAAAGGATCCTGTGCAATCAGTTCTTCCGGCAGATCATAATAAAAATCCTGTCGTTTCATCTTTAAGAATCCCTTCTGTTTTCTTCTCCCGCCGTATCAGGCTGTTCCTCCCGAGGCGGCTGTGTATTCTGCGGCGGATATCCAGGCATTGGCGGCACAACTGTCTGCCCCGGTCCAGGCATTGGCTGTCCAGGCATTGGCGGTGCCTGATATCTGGGGTACACCGGAATTACCTTTACTCTTTTTGCATAGATCACTCTGGTATCACAGAGGATGTCATGAAGTCCTCTTTTTTCCCGGTCAACACCGGCAATAATATACCCTATCCCCACAGAAAGGCTGCATAAAAAGCGCCCTATCGTTTCTCTGTATACTACATTGAGAATCGTAAGCTTTTGCCCGTCCGCACTGACTACACGAAGGTTCATTGCCCGTTTTCCAAGCGTGGTGCCTGTCAGATAGGTGCAAAGGATGAAATAAAGCACCTGAAAACCATAGAGCAGGATATCCTTCAGCGTATAATGAAATAAAATATTTCCTCCAATCCATGTATCGGACAAGACCGACATGATTCCCGACAGAAACAGTCGGACAAACAGAAGCCCGAAGAAAACGATGATGCTGTCGATCACATATGCGGCAAGCCGGACCCAGAATCCTGCATACTCCGTATCACGGCTACTGTAACTGTTCTGCATAGTACATCGGCACCCCGCTTTCCATTTCTTCTGCGGTTTCTGTCAGTATCTGCGCTTCGGATTTTGGCACGATTTCTTCTGCCTTTGCAAACAGCGAAGACCATACGCTGACTGGTGTTTCCAGCTCATAAAACTCATCCGTGCCAAGTTCCTTGCTCATGGCGTCCTTCATATCTTCATAGAGACTGATCTCATCGATCAGTCCATTTTCCTGCGCCTGCTTAGCCGTATAAGTACGTCCATCCGCCAGCGCTTTGACATCATCTCGGACATACTTCTGCCCTCAGATACAATACCTACGAATTTATTATAATATTCGTCTACCTGCGTCTGATAGATGGCAATCTGCTCATCCGTCAGCTGGCTGCTGTCTTTATTTTCCCCGCTGGTGATGCTGACATAGCGGATTCCCAGTTTTTCATACAGCCCAGTCAGATCGTAACCAGACATGATCACGCCAATGGATCCGGTCACGGTATTGGGATTTGCATAGATCCTGTCTGCCGCCATGGAAACCATATATCCGCCGGAAGCCGCATAATGGGCCATATAGTCCCACACCGGGCGATCCGTTGTCTCTTTATATTCTTTCAGTTTCAGATAGAGCTCCTCTGACTCATAGACTGTTCCTCCCGGTGAGTCCACATACAGAAGGATGCCTTTATTGTTTGAGTCCTCCATCAGACGGTCGATATACTCCAGTGTCGTCGTATGCTGGTAGCCGCTGTCCAGGGCTCCGGTAGACGTCTGTTCCTGAATTGTGCCCTCCACGCGCACGACAGCGATATAATCGCTCAGCGGCGCATTAAAGGTATAATTCCCGGTAAGCAGGTCTCCACACTGCTTTCCAGCATCCTTTCTGACACCGCATTCGTCAGCACGCTGGATACACCTACTGCGATAAATAAAACTGCGGCAATGATGAGGCCGCCGATCTGTTTTTTCTTCATAGCCGTCACCTCATTTTATTTCCGGAGTTCGATTCCCATGCCTTCCAGTGTTTTCAGGATACGTTCCATCGCTTCTGTAACCTCGGCATCTTCCAGGGTCTTATCCTTTGCCCGGAATACAATAGAGTATGCTAAGGATTTGTAGCCGGCTTTAATCTGTGCACCCTCATATACGTCAAACAGTGCGTAGCTTTCCAGATAAGCTCCTCCTTTTGCCTCGATCACTTCTTCCACCTGCCGGCCAGAATCTCTTTTGGCATTACCATACTGATGTCCCTGGTCACTGCCGGGTATTTTGCGATTCCCGTATATTTGCGGTCAAAGGTTGCATATTTTGTTACTTCCGGCATATCCAGGACAGCAATATAAGCTCTCTCTCCAATGCCGTAGGCATCTGCTACGTCCGGATGCACTTCTCCCAGATATCCGATCACATTGCCTGCATACAGGATATTCGCCTGGCGGCCGGGATGCAGATATGGCCTGTTGCCGGCCGGGTCATATGATTCTTTTTCATGAAGACCTGCCTTCTCCAGGAATTCTTCCACTACACCCTTCATGCTGTAGAAATCGCCATCTCCATACATTCCCAGGGTAAACTGCATCCGCTCTTCAGGAAGCTCTTTTAACGGAAGCTCTTTTGGCAGATATACATTTGCCAGCTCATAAAGCCTTACATTTTTATTTCTCCGGTTATAGTTCGTTGCAAGAGAGGACAGCATACCATTCAGCGGCAGTGTCCGCATGATGCTGTAGTCCTCGCCCAGAGTTCATGATCTCTACTACTCTGCGCAGTTCGGAATCCTCCGGATCTGCAGCTTATCAAATACCTTCGGGCTTTCGAAAGAATAGGTCATGCCCTGGCTGAAGCCGCAGAATTCTGCGATTTCTTTTTGCGATATCTTCTACCGCAGCTTAAACGGCAGCTTGCCCATGGTGGACTCGCCGCTTGGAAGCGTGGTCGGGATATTGTCGTATCCAAAGAATCTTGCCACTTCCTCTGCCAGATCTGCCGTCCGCAGAAGATCCTGACGGAAGGTGGGGATGATAACTTCATTTGTTTCTTTTTCGTAAGACAGTCCGATTTTTTCAAAATATCCCAGCATATCTTCTGCTGAAATATCAGTTCCCAGAAGAACGTTGATCTCATCCGGCTGGAATGTGATCCGCACCGGCTCTCTCTTTTCAGCGTAAACGTCTACCATTCCGCCTACCACTTCTCCGGCTCCCATCTCCTCTACCAGCTGGCAGGCACGGTCGATGGCCGCCTGTGCATTATTGGGATCCAGTCCCTTCTCGAATTTGCCGGAAGCATCGGTACGAAGCCCTACCTTCTTGCTGGATTTACGGATATTGGTTCCGTCAAAGCAGGCCGCCTCAAACAGCATGGTGTGTACGTCGTCAGTGATCATGGAGTTTTCTCCACCCATGATACCAGCAATTCCAATGGATTTTCTGCCGTCACAGATCATCAGACAGATTCGTCCATCTGACGCTCCTGTCCGTCCAGGGTAGTGAATTTTTCTCCCTTTGCCGCTGTACGCACGATGATCTCCCGATCCTCGATGGTATCCAGGTCATAGGCATGCATGGGCTGTCCGTACTCTTCCATCACATAGTTGGTGATGTCCACCAGGTTATTGATCGGACGGATTCCTACAGAAGCCAGTCTTCTCTGCATCCATTCCGGAGATGGTCCGATCTTAATATTCTTTACGACTCTGGCGCAGTATCTGGGGCAAAGATCCGTATTTTTTACAGTAACCTTGATATAATCGCTGGCATCCTCGTCATTTCCGGTAGGCGTCACTACCGGCGGGTGGAATTCCTTTCCAAATGTAGCCGCTGCTTCTCTTGCAATACCGACCACACTAAAGCAGTCCACACGGTTGGAGGTCACCTCATATTCAAATACTACGTCATGAAGTCCCAGCACTTCCACTGCATCGGCTCCTACTTCCGTGTTTTCCGGGAAGATGTAGATGCCTTCCTCCGGTGCTTCCGGATACATGTCACGGTTAGAGCCCAGCTCTTCGATCGAGCACATCATACCGCAGCTTTCCACGCCGCGAAGCTTTCCTTTCTTAATCCTGATGCCGCCCTTTGACACGGCTTCCCGCTCATGCCTCCGGCCACACGGCCGCCGTCCAGCACGACCGGCACCTTATCGCCCTCATGCACGTTCGGCGCGCCCGTCACAATCTGGATAGTTTCTGCTCCTACATTCACCTGGCAGATGATCAATTTATCTGCATCTGGATGCTTCTCGATCTTCTCGATCTGTCCTACCACGATCTTTGACAGATCCGCATCCAGTTCTTCGTATCCTTCCACCTTCGTTCCGGAAAGTGTCATCGCATCCGTATATTCCTGCGCAGTCACGTCAAGATCCGGGACATACGCTTTGATCCATGATAATGATGTATTCATATTCTTCTCCTTTCAATGGGGACGTAGTACATTGCAAAAGGGGTACGTCCCCAATCCGCTTTCCCCCTGTCCCTTTTTGCAATTTGGGGTGTCCCTATTTAAAACTGCCGTAAAAATCTGATATCGTTTTCGTACAGAAGACGCATATCGTCAATCTCGTATTTCAGCAATGCGATTCGCTCCAGGCCTACTCCGAAGGCGAATCCGGAATATTTTTGGGAATCGATGCCGCACATTTCCAGCACGTGCGGATGCACCATGCCGCAGCCCAGGATTTCGATCCATCCGGATCCTTTACAGAACCGGCAACCTTTGCCGCCGCACTTGAAGCAGGATACGTCCACCTCTGCGCTCGGCTCGGTAAATGGGAAATGGTGTGGACGGAATTTCGTTTTGGTCTCCGGTCCGAACAATTCCTTTGCAAATACTTCTAATGTCCCTTTCAGGTCTGCAAAGGAAATATTCTTATCAATTACAAGACCCTCCACCTGATGGAAAGACGGAGAATGAGTGGCGTCCACTTCATCAGAACGGAACACGCGCCCCGGAGAGATCACGCGGATCGGCAGTTTTCCCTGTTCCATAACACGGGCCTGCACCGGAGAAGTCTGGGTTCTGAGCACGATATCCTTATTTATATAGAAAGTATCCTGCTCGTCCTTAGCCGGATGATCCGCCGGAATATTCAGCTTCTCAAAATTATAAAGATCATATTCAATCTCCGGACCTTCCACTACCTCATACCCCATGCCGACAAAGATCCTCTCAATCTCTTCCAGCGCAATCGTATTTGGATGGCGGTGACCCACCATGTTTTTCTTAGACGGAAGTGTCACATCAATAACTTCCTGCTTCATTTTCTCTTCCCGGATCGTACGCTCCATTTTGCGGCGGCTTTCCTCCAGCACCGACTCAATTGCCGCTCTGGTCTCATTGACCAGCTGTCCCACCTTCGGGCGTTCCTCCGGTGCAACATCCTTCATTCCCTTTAATACAGCGGTCAGCTCACCTTTTTTCCCCAGGAAGCGTACCCGCACATCATTTAGTTTTTCCGGCATATCAGCCGCTTCTATGGCTTTCAATGCTTCTTCTTTGATGTTTTTCAGCTTTTCCTGCATCTTCTTTTCCTTCCTTTTCTGTAAAATAAAAAAAACGTCCCTTAAAAAGGGACGAGTCCAACCCGTGTTACCACCCTGATTCCTGCTTTCCATTCCTGTGAAAACAGACACTCATTACTGCGTAACGTGCATCAACGGCATCTTCTACTCTGTTTTTAAAAAATTTCAAAGACGCAGCTCACGTGGGAAATTCGATCGCCATCTGAACCCGGGGAAACTTTCAGCCCACCGATCTCCCCTCTCTGCCGGAAAATGGTCCTCTACTGACACGGTCATCGCTTTTTTCTATCTATACGAAACTATTGTATCCAGAAGTGCAGCGGATGTCAAGAAAAATCTCCCGTCACTCCGGAAAGATCCTCATATTCAACTCTCCGCCAAGCAGGATACAGTACATACAAAAATACATCCACAGCATAATGAGCACAATCGTAGTCAGACTCCCGTACATACTGGAAAATCCGGTAAACACATCTACATATACAGAAAATATCCAGGAAATAGCCATCCAGCCTATTGCTGTAAACACAGCACCTGGAAGCTGCCTTATAAACTTATCCTTTCGGTTCGGAAGAAACTTATAGATCAGCAGAAGAAATGCAACCAGCACGATAGGCGTCAGCACTGCCCGCAGTTCGATCATACGGTCGGCAAACTCCTCAAAAATGGGAATGTGTTCTGCAATAAAAATATTCAGAGAGTTACCAAACACCGACAAGAGCAGTAAAAACAGGATGACCAGAAGGAACATGACGTATATAAGGTAGACCGCAGCCTCAGGATCAGATAATTACGGGTCTCCCGGCAGTGATAGACACAGTTTAGTCCTGTTGTCATGGCAAGAACACCCTTGCCGCCGACCAGAGCGCCACAATGATAGTGATCGGGATAATCCCTGTGGACTGGTTATAGACCTGATTAACGATGGTTGCATCATGGAATCCACAGAGGTGGGGAAAACCTGCATTACCGCAGTCATCACATCCGCCTTGGTGACAGGGGTATACTGTACCAGAGTCAGCAAAAGCAAAATGATCGGAATCATACACAGCATAAAAAAGTATGCTGACTGTGCCGCATACGCTCCCACGTGATTTGCTCCGATTTCTTCGGTAACCTCTATGATTTTCTGATAGATTTCCTTAACTCTTTTCATAGTACCCTTCATTTTACTTGATTTTTCCGTTTTTGTCTATTGAAAAAAAGCATCCCCATCTATTACTATATAGATTATATTATACATATAATTTTCTTACTAAGGAAGGTAGAATCAATGGAGCTTTTGAAGGAACGGATTTTAAAAGATGGCGTGGTAAAACCAGGCAATGTACTGAAAGTAGACAGCTTTCTGAATCATCAGATGGATATTGATCTGATCAACGAAATCGGAAAGGAGTTCCGCCGACGGTTTCCAAGTGAAAAGATCACCAAGATCCTGACCATCGAGCTTCCGGCATCGGCATTGCCTGTATTGCCGCTCAATATTTTCATGTACCTGTAGTATTTGCAAAAAAGGCTCAGAGTATCAATATTGACGGCGAGGTTTATCATACAAGAGTCGAATCCTTTACCCACAAAAAAGTTTATGATGTAATTCTCTCCAAAAAATTTCTGGGTCCGGAGGACCATGTGCTTGTAATTGATGATTTCCTGGCCAACGGATGTGCTCTGATGGGACTTCTGGATCTGATCCATGAAGCCGGCGCATCCATCGAAGGAGCTGGAATCGTGATCGAAAAAGGATTTCAGCAGGGAGGAAAGCTGATCCGTGAAAGCGGCGTTCACCTGGAGTCTCTTGCCATCATCGATTCCATGACAGACACCGGACTTTCCTTCCGGTAGACCATTTACATTTTGCTGATCGCAGAGCCGCCATAAAACGATATGGCGGCTCTGTATTTTTAATCTTATGCCCCGATTTCAGCCCCCTGGTAAAAAAGTGTGAGGATCTCCTGATAATTTTTCCCCTTTTTAGCCATCTCATTAGCGCCGTTCTGGCTCATGCCGATTCCGTGCCCATACCCGCCGCCATGGAGGACAAAAACATCCCCGCTTTTTTCTATCGTAAAAAAGGCACTGGGAAGAAGGGGCTGGCTTTCCGTAACTGTTCCGTCCTGTTTCGTGATCTCATACCCGCTTCCCCCAAAGGCCCTGCGGATCTTGTTTTCTGTTTCTACAGATGCGCTCCCCTTCTCTCCGGTAAAAGTTACCTTCAGGGCCACACCCCCCGGTCCCGTCTCCGATATCTCCACATTCGTAAGCACCCCCAGATCCTGACCTAAATTAAGTCCCGCCAGATTAGACAATGTCTGTACCGGAATCCTTGCTTCCCAACGGTACCATGGCAGATCCTTTTCATAATCTCCATCCTGATCCTTTACTTCCACGGATGTCAGATACCGGTTCGTCTCATCCGGAGCCGTCCCCCAGGCCTCCAGGCTGGTCGTCTTTCCACAGGAAGTGGAATAATAATAGGTGGTCACAATCTGTCCCTGATACCGCACTACCTGCCTGCCGTTTCTTCCACAGCCTTTGTAGCCGATTCCTGAACGGCAGAATTTCCATACACCTGATAATCAGTGCTGTCATTCACATGGGCCTCATATTCCGGATAGCCATATTCTGCCATCTGCCGGAAGGCATAGCTCCTGGCGCACACAGCCTGTGCCTTTAATGCCTCCAGCTCATAGGATGCCGGCATCTCGCTTGGCACCACCCGGCACAGATAAGACTCCACCGGAAGTTCATTGATAATGACGATTCCTTCCGCTGTAGTGCGAAGCTCCAGCACTCCGGCATAGGACGCTGTCCACACCCCCGTTTAATACTGGCAAGAGTCAGATCGCCGCCGTCCTTTGCCTGGATACGCACCTTCCCGGCTGCAAATCTTCCGTCATCCGGCCGAAGTGTCAGCGGCTGCCCTGCTTCCATCTCTTCCGTTCCCTGCCCGGACTCAACCACCAGTCCTCCTGCCGCCGTTACCGTCACTTCCGGATGAGCAACA
>ENA-OPZM01000521-OPZM01000521.1-human-gut-metagenome-genome-assembly--contig:-NODE-521-length-16375-cov-10.638417_pt1 | contig 16375 bp, 19 predicted proteins | sample MGYA00242478_ERZ504493 | MGnify/ENA primary metagenome ERZ504493 (study PRJEB26092, sample SAMD00036227) | human gut metagenome | host: Homo sapiens | study: EMG produced TPA metagenomics assembly of...
GACACAATTCCCCGTAGCGGTTCTGGCAGTCAAACAATGGCGCTCGTGGATGTGGGGCGTCCCCTCGTCCAGATGAAGCGCCCAGTCTAAGATGTGGATATGGGAACCGAAGCGGCGCTCGAATTCCTCATAGAACTCGTTGACGATGCGAAAGAGCGTTTCCGGCGGGACGGATTCTTCCAGTGTGCCGATCTGGTAGATGCTTTCCTCCGGGCAGGTCTTGTTGTTTTTCAGCAAGTCCTCCACGGTGCGGTTGCGCTCGGTGTGCCGGGTTTTCTCATTCCGGGCGTTCTGCGCCTCCACATGGTCAGAATAATACTCGTAGTAGTACATCCGCTCGATTTCCTCAAAGCTGAAATCCGGCTGCTCCGGGTTCTCCCGGAACTCGTGTGTGGTGAAGCCCCGGTAGCAGTCCCAGTAGATGTTTTGCCTGGCCCGCTCTGCGTCGATGTGTTCGCTGTTCTCCACATCGAACCGGCGGTCATTGTGGCGGGGATTGTAGGTGCCATGCTTGCCGGAGCGCCCGTTGTGTCGTGTCAGTTTCAAACAATTTCCCTCCTTCCTGCGAAGATGTTCCGGGGCCGGGGAAGGGCGGCGAAGCCGCAAATCCTGCGAAAGTCTGCGTCAGGTAATACCCAGTACAAGTTGACGCAGGCATCAACTTTCCCTGGGCCGAGGTTTTCCACCTCTGGACACCGGAGTAAAGGCTCGCCGCCTCTACACACCGCACAGCGCTGCCGCCCTGTACCCGCCCAATGGGCGTTGCCCCTTGACCCCAGCAGTGCGCTGCCGCCCCTGCACCCCGGCACAAAGGGCTGGCTGCCCTCTGTACTCCCGCCACCGGCGAAGCTGGCCTTCACCGCAGAAGCGGTTTTTGCCAGTTTCACCCGGCTCCGTATCCGTACATTTACGCCCATAGGCGAGAAGTGGATACAGAATACGCCTGCGGAAATTGCCGATCAAAACAGCGGGTGCAGACCCGATATTTTTTCGTAAATCGCCCTCATTTTAAGCGATTTTTTCTTCTGTCTGTATGACCTGAAAGCCATGCTCTTTTGCGCACTCCCTTGCAGCTGCCAGCCGTTCTTCGCTGTACGGCGGCACCAGCCGGATCGAAAGTCGTGACTTGTCCATCACATAGGTCACGCTACCTTCCGGCGTACTGCGTTCCAAGCGGCACAGCAGAGGGTACTTCCGGCTGAAATCCTCCAGTCTGCGTTTCAAGCTGGCATTGAAGGTGTAGATACTGGCAATCGTCTCGCCCTCATTCCAGTTGATGATGGTTTCTTTTTCATATTTAGACAGCTTCCTCATACAGTTCCTCCTCATAATCGGTGTTTGCTTTCAGCGCACGCAGACTGCGTCTAATCCGGCGGTATTCGTCCATCTCCATACGCAGATGATGGTAAAAGGCTTCGTACCACCTTTCCTCTGTCTCTGTCTCAATTTTACGAGCAAGATGAAGCATCTGGCTTTTCGCCTCCGGGTCAACAGTCAATGCTGTCAGCCATTTCAGCCTTGTCACTGTGTTGTGATGGCTGGGGCAGGCGTAAGCGTAAAGAATTTTCTTTTCCTTCATATTCAGTTTCATAATGATCTACCTCCATTCATTTGATGCGGTATGTTCCGCATCGTTTATTTTTCTGTCTGCCGGTCTGTCTGCAAAATATTCCTGCCCGGATTCTCTCCCAGCGTATTGTCCTCTTTGGTGCGCTCTTATCGTGGCGTCACTTCCCCGGAGGTCGTCCCCCTTGCAGTCGGTCATTCATTTTTCAAGGTTCTATGTCTCCTGACAAGAACCAGTTTACCGAAAAAAAGAGGGCTGCTCCCGTATGTCCAAGACGCAGGAAAAACACATGAAAACCGCATATTTCCACGCTCTCGGAAATGTGTTATAATGAAAAACAAAAACCGATGGCAAGGAGGTGCTTTGATGTACACAAAACTGTCAATCCCGGAACGGCTCAAAGACCTGCGAGTGGTGGATAAGCACCTGACGCTGGAACAGCTGGCAGAACAGACCGGCCTGTCTAAGTCGGCACTGGGGAAATATGAGAGCGATGACTACAAAGACATCAGCCCATTTGCGATTGCGACACTGGCAAAGTTTTACGGAGTGTCCACTGATTATCTGATGGGCGTGTCAGAAAATAAAAATCACCCAAACACGGAGCTTCAAGCTCTGCATCTGAGTGACGCTATGGTGGAACTTTTGAGCAGCGGAAAGATCAACAACCGCCTGCTTTGTGAACTGGCGACTCATCCAAATTTTTTGCGGCTGATGGTTGATATGGAAATCTTTATTGACCAGATCGCTGATATGCGGGTGAACCAGATGAATCTGATTCTGGAAGCTACCCGGCAGACCATTCTTAAAGAACACGCACCTGGAGAAAATGATCTGTATATGCGGACGCTGGAATTGGGTCAGGTACAGGAGAACGATTTTTACAGCCATATCCTTCATGATGATCTGGACAGCATTGTCCGGGATATACGGGAAGCCCATTTGAAAGACAAGACCACAGCCGACCCACAGCCAACACTGGATGAGGTCAAAGAGAATTTTGAACAGGCCATACAGATGGGAACCGACACAGAAGCTATGATCCATGAGTTCTGTGATAAAATGCAGATTCCTTTTGAAAAAATTTCATCCGAGGACTTTTCGGCTTTTCTGCGGATACTGAGCCTGTCCAAACTGCTTAAAAACCAAACAATATGCGGGGAAAAGCCAAGTCACAGCCGTATTATATGCCAAAAAAGAAAAAGCGCAGGTAGCAAAAAGGCCATCCACTATAAAAGTGAATGGCCTCAGTTTTTCCACCTTCTCAGACGAAAATCATCTCAGACCGAATGACTTCCTCTGCCCGGTGGCGTATGCTGTTCATGTGACCGACCCATGCAAGCTGGTCTTTTGCTTTCAATTCCTCCGTGACTCCCTCTGTTTCTTTTATCTGGGCAATGATACAATCCAGACGGTTCTGTGCCTGCTCATCCAGATCGGCAAGATATGTCCACAGCTTTCCAGACAGAAGCAATTCATTGTACCGGTCGGGACAATACTCTTGCAGATATTCCCTGTGCATCCGTCCCCACCGTCCGATTGGGCGGCTTTCCTCCGGCAGCTGTAAGTCTGGAATATAGTATCTCCGACCAGAACATAGTCCAGACCGTTACTGTCATCATGGATATGCTTTTTCAATTTCTCCATAGCGACCTCCTGTTTTCGTTTTATCCGAATCCAGTTGATCGTGTCCCTGTTCATCTGTTATTCAAGGCAACTGAACTCGTCACCATGAATTATGGCATATCCTTTCCGAGTTTTTGGTAATTCAGTCCGTGGGAGGTCTGCGCGCCCCGGTTCTCGCTCTGGTTGTAGCTGTCAATGGTTTCCTTGCCCAGCACCTCTGCAATCTCCTTGGCGTTCTTGCCCCGGCCACTAAGGAACAGCGTACAGTCGCAGTTGTCGGAAATGATTTCCGCCGCGTCCTTGTAAATGGCCTTTAGCTGCGACTGGCTCTGCAAAATAATAGAAGCCGAGATTTCCCGGCTTCGGATGGTGGCGATCAGCTTGTCAAAGTTTGGAATCTGCCGATGTTGGCGAACTCGTCCAGAATCAGCCGCACATGGACGGGCAGCCGCCCGCCATATTTGTCATCGGCCCGGTCACACAAAAGGTTTATGAGCTGGCTTTGTACCATTGCCAGAATGAAATTAAAGGTCGTGTCCGTGTCCGACATAATCAGGAACAGGGCTGTTTTTTTATCCCCGATGGTGTCAAGTTCCAGTTCGTCGTCCTCCATCAGCTCCCGCACCTCCCGGATGTCAAAGGGCGCTAATCTGGCTCCGCAGCTTATCAAGATGGAGCTGCGGGTCTTGCCCGCCGACAGCAGGAATTTACGGTACTGGCGCACCGCAAAGTGTTCCGGGTCTTTTTCTTCCAGCCGTTCAAACATCTGGTCTACCGGGGATTGAAATTCCGGGTCGTCCTCGCGGGCTTCGCTGGCGTTTATCATTTCAAGCAGCGTAGTGAAATTCATTTCATCGTCCGGCGCTTCGTACCAGATATAGCCAATGAGGGCCGAATACAGCAGCCGTTCCGATTTGATCCAAAAATCCTCGGCGCTTTTTTCGCCCTCGCCCTTGGTGTTGCAGATCAGCGTGTTTACCAGCTTCAAAATGTCCTTTTCCGAATGGATGTAGCGAAACGGGTTGTAGCGCATACTCTTGGAAAAGTTAATGGTATTCAGCACTTTTACCCGGTAGCCGCACCGCACAAGGAGCTGGCCCACCTCGCCGATCAGACTTCCTTTCGGGTCAGTAATCACGAATGAGGTCGGGTAGTCCTTGGATACGCACTGCATAAGGTTGGGCTTCACAAAGAACCGGGTCTTGCCGCTGCCGGAACCGCCGATCACCAGCACATTTTTGTTCCGGGCGGTCTTGGGGTCTTTGGGCCGGTTGTTCATGGTGAGGCGTTCCGTCTGGGTCAGGAGGATGTTGTTGTCAAACACCGGGTCGATGTACGGGGCTATATCTTTCGGCCCGCCCCAACGGGCGCTGCCATACTCGACGCCCCGGCGGTATTTCTTGGCGTTCTTGCTCTTGCAGTACACCATCAGCCGCAATGTCACCGCACCGACCACGCCCACCGCCAGATCGAACAGGTGGAAGCTGGGGGCGGCGCTTTCAAAGGCAAGGGAAAAGCCGTCCGCAAGGTGCAGCAGTTTTTCCGACAAGTCCGCCCCAGCCGCCAGCCGGTAGGTCTGTCCCAACTTGTCGAACAGGTACACAAACAGCAGGTAGGGCAGGTTGGCAATTATCAGCTTTTTCATTTCCGGCTTCATCGTGACAGCCCCCTTTCCTTGATTTTCTCCTTGGCCTGCTGGCTGCTTCTGGCCGCTGCCTTTTCTTTCAGGACGGCAAGGGTCTTTCGGATGGAGGGGCGTTCCTGCTGTTTGAGCTTCTTGGCCGTAAACTCCTTAAACGCCTGTTCCAGATTGTCCGCCTGCTTGGATTTGAAGATCACGATATACCGGGGCGGATGGGTAGTGAGGTCTTTCCGCAGGGTAAAATCAATGTCGTATTTCTTGGCGCAGGGCTTAAATAAGCCAATGTTGGCGTCGGTGATCTCAATGTTGGACAGGGCGGAACCGTCCTTTTTGAGCTGCCGTAAGCTCTGCTGTCCGTGACGGGTCTTGCCCGTCCCTTTCTGCCGGGCGGCCAGATATTTTCGGATGGCCGCTTGCAGCACTTGGGCGGTGAGCTTGCCCGTCTTAACCGCTAACGCTATGGTTTTCTGGTCTACTTCTTCCTGCAACTGCTATCCCTCCTTTGGAAAGTCAGCAGGCAGGCGGATGGCTTAAATCCGCACCCGCAGGCCGGAGAGGTCGTCGGCATGGATTCCCACCAGATACCAGTTCTCGGCCATTTCAATGCGGGTCGGCCTCCATCTGCCGCCCACCATCACATCAAAAGTTTCTCCGCAGTGCAGGCCGCCGTAATAGTCCGCAAGGTCAAAGCGGATGTCGTAGCGGTCTGTCTGCTCATCAAAAATCAAAGTACCCTGTTTCATAGGGTCGGCCTCCTTTCTCGTCGTCACAAGCTCCATATCGCTTGTTTCCACGCAAGCGTGAAAAGCTCGCTCATTTCGCTGTTTCTCCTCTCCCCACAAAATCACCGATTTTGCGGGGTTCCCCAACTGCCTGTGTTCATGTCGTGGCCCACCAGCGCCGTGTAATAGCCGTTGATGGTGCTTGGGGCGTTGAACAGAACCGCCAGCAGGTATTTTTTGATGTTCCGTATTTCCGTGGTGTTTTTGCTGATACAGTCAAAGACAAACTCAATGTGAGAACTGTTCAGCTTCATCAGCTTGGATTTCACCAGCTCGGCGGGGTAATCGTCCCCGGCAATGCGGATAGTCTTTCGGGCGCTGCATACGGTTTCCACCAGCAAGTCCACGATCTCGTCCAGCATATCCCGGTCAATCCCCTTGGCGTACTGGCAAAGGTGTTCATACTCGATGTTGTCCTTGATGATCTCCCGATAAATCTCTACGGCGCTCTGTGATTTCGCTCCCGTTCCTTTCCGTTCCGGCGGCGCAGCCGCTTCGTCCCCCAAAGGAGAGGGAGGGGAAAGGATAGGAATGGAATCGGTATTTGATCCATCCGTAATTGATTTCTCTTTACTTGATCTATCTTTATTTAATTGCGTTGGTTTTTCCTGCGTAGGCTTTTCCTGCGTTGGATTATCCAATGTTGGATTTTCCAATGTAGGCGAATCCGGCACAGGCTGGGGCTGTTCGTAAATGATGTAATCCGCCCCGCGCAGGCGGCCTTGGCTGTCACGCTCACGGGAACGCACGATATAGCCCGCCTGTTCCAGCTCCCGGACAGCCGCCCGGATCGCGTCGATCTGCTCCCGGTTGATAAGGGATAGGCCTTTCAGCGTAAAATCCCAATCCTCCGGCAAGGACAGCATTTGCGACAGAAGCCCCTTGGCTTTCAGAGACAAGTCCTTGTTCCGCAGGTGGTGGTTGGACATCACCGTGTAGCCCCGGTTTTCTCCACTCGAAAAACTGCCATCTCGTCGTCCACTCCTTTCACTTGAAATTTCACCGCGCCGTCAAGGGCGGTGCGCTTGCCCGGCTGGTAGGGACATTCCTCATACACACAAAACTGGTACTTCCAGTGCGGGCGGTAGAAACGGCAGGTACCGCAGTCCTCCGGCGCTCCGGCCTCGCCGCTGTCAAAATGATCTGCGCCCGGTCTCGTCTGCATGAGCTGTTCAAAGGCCCGGTCACTGCCGGAAGTAAAGTACATAGGCGGTCGCCTCCTTTCTGGTTTTGGGCGCAAAAAAAGCGGCGTCCTGATCTCCCCAAAGGGGAAAAGAGAACGCCGCCGTCTGCGGTGTCGTGTTCGATTTTCGATGTGTCACTATTTGGGCGGTGGGCTTCACGGGAAGCGGAAGCGTGTCAAAGCTCAATCCGAAAGTAGTAAATCGGTAGTAAATTCAGTTCTTATATCCCGTGAAATGCCCGTATTTCCGGGCTTTTTGGAGATAATCAGAGTTGTTTAGAAAAAATATAAGAATTTTCGCTAGTGCTGGATTGTGTTCTCGGTTGATTTGCGCAATGTCAGATGATGGTGTATAGTTCTGTGCTATTCGACTGAAGCAGGGTTGCTAGTCAACATAATGACGCAAGACCTGAGATGTGGCTTAACCATAGCCATATCTCAGGTCTTTTTTGTTGCCCGAAGCAGTGTTGCTTGGATCGAATCGGTTGTAAGGGAAAGAAAGGAAAACAGGATGGCTGGCTCACTTGCATCGCAGATCATCACTGCAATCGGTGGTCCTGAAAACGTTCGCAGCCTGACGCATTGTGCCACTCGACTGCGTTTTGAATTGGTTGACGCATCCAAGGTCGATCAGAACGGTCTCGAGCACATGCAAGGCGTGCTCGGTGCGGTGCCGCAGAGCGGTGACCGTTTCCAGGTCGTCATCGGCGGTGGCGTTGCCACCGTGTACGAAAACATCATGCATCTGCCTGAAATGGCCGGTGTCGGTGGTGCCTCCGCGTCTGGCGATGGTCAAAAGAGCAATGCCGACGTCAAGGCCGAAGCCCGTTCCAAGGCTCGCGGCAAGGTGGCCTGGCTGGACTCCTTCTTCGAGTATCTCGCCGATTCCTTCCGCCCGATTCTGGGCGTGCTGCTCGGCGCTTCCATCATCATCGCGCTGGTCAATCTGCTTATTTCGCTGAACGTTATTCCGAATGACGAGGCCTCCGCAGGCTGGGTGTTCGTGAAAGCCATCTGGAAGGGTGTGTTCTACTTCCTGCCGATCATGGTCGCCTACAACGCGGCCAAGAAGCTTAAGGTCGACCCATGGCTGGGTGGTGCCATCATGGCCATCCTCATGACCCCGCAGTTCACCGGCCTGATGGATGCCAAGACCACCACGTGCGTGGAGAACGCCGCTCTGGGCACCAAGTCTTGCACGGCCAACATATTCGGTCTGCCGATGGCGTTGAGCGACTATTCCGGCAACGTATTCGTGCCGCTGCTCATGGCCGCCGTACTTGCTCTCGTCTACCACGGACTGAAGAGGATCATCCCCGAAAGCGTCCAGCTGGTCTTCGTGCCGTTCTTCTGCATGATCATCGTTGGCGCGCTGACAGCTTCATCATCGGCCCTATCGGCGTGTGGGTCGGCAACGGCCTCGGCGTCGGCTTGGCTGGATGAACACCCATGCCCCGTTCATCTTCGCCATCATCATTCCGATGCTGTACCCGTTCCTCGTGCCGCTCGGTTTGCACTGGCCGCTCAACGCACTGATGCTCATGAACATCCAGACTCTCGGTTACGACTTCATCCAAGGCCCGATGGGCGTGTGGAACTTCGCCTGCTTCGGTGCTACCGCTGGTGTGCTCTTCCTTGCTGTGCGTGACAAGGACAAGGACATGCGCCAGACCGCTCTGGGTGCACTTGCGGCCGGCCTGCTCGGTGGCGTTTCCGAACCTTCCCTGTACGGTATCCACCTGCGTTACAAGCTCATCTACAAGCGCATGCTGGTGGGCTGCGGTCTCGGTGGCGTCGTCATCGCCGTCCTTGGTTGGCTCTTCCCGCCCGTCACCGCCGCCGGACAGACCGTGCACGGCGTGACCACCACCGCTTTCGCATTCACCTCGCTGCTGACCATTCCGGTCTTCAACCAGATGTGGGTGTATGCAGTGTCCATCGCCGTGTCCTTCCTCACCACCTTCCTTCTGATCATCACTTTCGATTACCGCACTCCGGAACAGAAGCTGAAGTGCTGGCCCGTGCGGCCGCCGATCAGAAGGCCGCTGCCTCGTCGGTCGAAGCCAAGGGAGTCGCTCCGGCTGCTGCCACCGCAGCTGCCACTGCTGCCGCCACCAAGACCGAAGCCCCGGCTGCTGCCGCCACCACCGTGGTGAATGCGCCGGTCGCCGGTCATGTGATCTCCTTGGACGAAACTGGCGATCCGGTGTTCGCATCCCGCGCGCTCGGCGAGGGCGTCGGCATCCAGCCGGCCGATAGCGAAGTCGTGGCCCCGGTATCCGGCGTGCTGCAGACCGTCGCCGAGACCGGTCACGCATTCGGCATCAAAACCGATGATGGCGTGGAGGTGCTCGTGCACGTCGGCATCGACACGGTGAAGATGAACGGCGAAGGCTTCGATGTGAAGGTCAAGGCCAACGAACATGTGAACGCGGGGGACACCCTCGTTGTCGTAGACTTTGATAAGGTTAAGGAAGCTGGATACAGCACCACCACGTTGATGACGGTGCTGAACACAGTGGCCTTCGCGTCCGTCGCGCCAAAGACCGGCGTCGATGTCAAGGCCGGTGAGTCGGTGATCGACATTCAGCACTGACCAATCGCATAGTCGGAAAGGACCGACGTGGACGTTCTTCGCGTATTCAACAATAATGTCGTACTGGCAAAAGACGGCAATAGTGAGGTGATTCTCACCGGTCGAGGCATAGGCTTCCAAGCCAAGCCCGGACAGCATGTTGATGACACGAAGATCGTCCGTCGTTCATTCCCGCAGATGGCAAGGATCCCGACCATATGGCCCAACAGGTGGCCGGGATCCCACCCGAAATCATTCGTCTCGTTACGGACGCCATGAACCGCATAGGTCTGAAGGAACAGGCCGACCGGCAGCCTGCATTGGTGCTGGCATTATCCGACCATATTTGCGGTGCGATTCGCCGATCGCAAAACAAACAGACCATCGAATATCCACTGGAAGCCGAAGTGCGTTCGCTCTACGCGAGCGAATATGCCAAAGGCAAAGCTCTGGTCGATGCGATGAACACGTATCTGGGCGGCGCCTGCCGGACTGCGAAGCCGTGGCTTTGGCCCTGCACTTGGTCAATGCGGGCTTCTCCACCGGCGATCTTTCCGCCACATACACCATGACCGGCGTCATCCAGCAAATGCTGACGGTCATCGAAGGCTATTACGGCATCAACCTTGACCAGAACAGCGTCAATGTGGCGCGTTCATCACGCATCTGCGCTATCTTTTCGTGCGCATCCACCAACATGAACAACTTGATGACGAGCCTGAACCAATCGTGGAATCCATCAAAACCTCGTATCCGAAAGCATCGGATTGCGCGAACAAACTTGCGATCATCGTCAAAATGCGATTGAATGCAAGTCTTTCGCAAGCGGAAATCGCCTATCTTACCTTGCATGTCGCACGAGTGACTTCTCATGCGACATGATCGCATGAGAATGACAATATCAATGCATAACCTGCATAAAATGCATAATCGTCGTAATAAATAATTATTGATAATTACGATTAATAGTTACTGATTTACACTGGTAGTACTGGCTTCGGGTGCTTCCGGCACACGCACGCACAACGACTTACGCTCCACACTGAAACGAATATGCTGCGTTTCGGGAAGCATATCGCCGTCAACCTGCGCCAAAACAGGCATCTCCAACTTGATTTCCGCGCTGACGCCCTGAATCTGGTCAACCGTGGAATTCGTGGAGAACGGACTCTGCTGTGCCTTGCCGGTGATGGTCTGATGCAGCACATCACCAAATAGATTCGCCCAGCCGATCAAACCGCCGGACGTGTCAATAATCTCATAATCGAGGATGCCATCATCGTATACGGCGTCAGGCATGAGTGAAAACACCGGAATCTGTCCGCAATTGCCGGCCATGAACGTGCGGAACGTCAGTCCGTGCGTTGTATGCGTGCTGCCATCCGCGCTGGTAATGGTCACGTCGCCCTTGTACTTCGGGGCGAACAGGTTCTTCACGCCCGACACGAAATAGGCGAGCCAGCTGATGTTCTTCTTCAACTCAGGATCGGTGTCGTCGATCATCACCGCATCAAAGCCGATGCCCGCGATAATAAGGAACGCATGGCCGTGATCGGCGGCTTCATCATCGAGCAGCGTCAGTCGGCCGACATCCACCAAACGCGAACCATGAGATGTGGCGACGGTCAGTGCCGCATCGATATCATCCACAGGAATGCCCATATTGCGGGCAAACAGATTGCCGGTGCCAATAGATGATGCCCAGCGCGTGGCCGGTTCCCGAAAGTGCGCTCGCCACCGTGCGCACCGTGCCGTCGCCGCCGACCGCGACCACCACGTCGGCGCCATGCTCCAAGGCTTCCAGCGCGCAGGCGCGACCATCCTTATCAAGCTGCGTTCCGATATATTCAACCTGCGTGAGATGCTTCGCCTCGCAGAACTCCTGAATATGCTGCTTGCGTTGTTCCGCCTGTGGTTTCGAAGGATTGATCACAAACGCGTAATGCACCTGGTCATCGTCGCGCTTGTCGAGCTGTTCCGCAAGTTTGCGATGCTTATACGCGCGTACTGCGAAAAAGGCGGCCGCGCACACCGCTGCGACCGCAAGAACGACAATCAGAATGATAACAGGCATAGGCATGTCATCTATTGTTCACGGAAGATGCGAAAAAAGCGAATCAAGACTGATTTATTCGACGATTCCTGCACGTTGTATACAAAAATGAGAGGACTGCGGCGGGTGTCGGCTTTCAGCACTAGGCTAGGAGGCATGCTTGATATCCAATTCATTCGTGAACATGCTGACGTTGTTAAGGAATCCCAGCGCAAGCGTGGCGAATCGGTCGAACTGGTCGACGAGGTGCTGCGCTCCGACGAGGTTCGTCGTTCCTCTCTGAAGGAATTCGAGGCTGCCCGTGCGCAGCAGAAGGAAATCGGCAAGAAGGTCGCCGCGGCTCCGGCCGACGAAAAGGCCAAGCTGATTGCCGAAACCAAGGAACTCTCCCAGAAGGTTTCCGAATACAAGGCCGCAGCGGACGCCGCAGCCGAAGAATACACCACCGCCATGTGGAAGCTCTCCAACGTGGTTGAGCCGGAAGCTCCGGAAGGTGGCGAAGACGATTACGTGGTGGTCAAGAAGGTTGGACAGATCCGCGATTTCGCAGCCGAAGGTTTCGAGCCGAAGGATCACCTGACCCTCGGTCGTGGCGTTGCCGGCATCGATATGGAACGTGGCGTGAAGGTCGGCGGTTCCCGCTTCTACTTCCTGCGCGGCCAGGTGGCACGTATGCAGATCGCCATGCTCACCATGGCTGTGGACCAGGCCGAAGAGCACGGCTTCACGCTGGCCATCACCCCGACGCTGGTGCGTCCGGAAGTGATGCGCGGCACTGGCTTCCTCAACTCCCACGCCGACGAAATCTACCGTCTGCGCGAACCTGACGAGCAGTACTTGGTCGGTACTTCCGAAGTGGCGCTCGCCGGTATGCACGAGAACGAGATTCTCGACCTGTCTGACGGTCCGCTGCGTTACTGCGGTTGGAGCTCCTGCTACCGCCGTGAGGCTGGCGCAGCTGGCAAGGATACTTCCGGCATCATCCGCGTGCACCAGTTCGACAAGGTGGAAATGTTCGTTTACACCAAGCAGGAGGACTCCTACAAGGAGCATGAGCACCTGCTGGCCATGGAGCAGGAAATGCTCGGCAAAGTCGAGGTGCCGTACCGCATCATCGATACCGCTGCCGGCGATCTGGCTCTTCCGCAGCCCGCAAGTTCGACTGCGAGGCTTGGGTGCCGACCCAGGGTCGCTACCGTGAGCTGACCTCCACTTCCAACTGCACCGAATATCAGGCTCGCCGTCTGAACATTCGCGAACGTATGGAAGATGGTGGCACCCGCGCCGTTTCCACGCTGAACGGTACGCTGGCCACCACCCGTTGGCTGGTTGCCATTCTTGAGAACCATCAGCAGAAGGACGGCTCCATCGTCATTCCGCAGGCCATGCGTGCTACATGGGTGGCAAGGAAGTCATCGAGCCGACCAAGTGGGAAGCTGATAGAATTTGGGTTTGCCTGGCAGAGTCTGATAGCTTGGGTTGCTCGTGGAGTTTGGTAACTCGGGTTTGTTTATCGGTTCCACTGAGTTGCTGAGCTACTAAACTGCTGAAACGGACTTCTGCAATACGAAATATGGAAGTCTGAGGATGCCTGGCATTTGGCATTTGCCGATTTCTGGCTTTTCTGGCTTATGGGAAGGGACTCGCGGTGAGCGGGTCCCCTCTTTTTTGTTTTCGCCGCGTTCTTTCCTTTGTCCTTGCTCGCTTTCTTCCCCTCGTTCTTTGGGTTGTGCTATATTAGCGTTTCGTGCGTGATGCACATGGGTAGGTGTCTGAGCGGTCTAAAGAGACGGTCTTGAAAACCGTTGAGGTGCAAGCCTCCGCGAGTTCGAATCTCGCCTTACCCGCCTATAAGGCTTACTGAGAGCGCTCTAAGCGCCCGGTAAGCCTTTTTTGTTGCTGCAATCCGGGTAAACTCCACCCAAGTTCGGCTCAGCACCGTCCAAGTCTCAATTCTTCCATCCACTGGAACAATCTTCCCGCTGTTGGCCCTGTGAGCGTCCAGATTCTTCCAGTGGGTGGAGGATTTGGGTCGCTGGGATGGTCTGTGGCGGGGTGATTCTTCCAGTGACTGGGGGATTTTTCCCGCTGGGGGGCTTGTGGGCGTCTGTTTTTCTCCAGTGGGTGGAAGATTTGGGTCGTTGAGAGGCTTGTAAATGTCCACTTTCTTCCAGTGACTGGAAGGATTGGGGAGGGATTGTGATGTTGTTCGGTGTACGATCAGGCTGAGTTGTGAGAAAGGCTGCTGTGACTATGCGTGAGAATGGGATGCAAATGAAGGAACGAGCGATGGGAGCTATGGCTGGGCTTGCGTTGGGCGATGCGTTGGGAATGCCTACGCAAAGCATGTCGGCCAAGCAGATTCGCCGGTATTACGACGGTCCGATCACGAAACTTATGAATGCCGTGCCGCAGCAGCCGATCGCACCGAATATGAAAGCTGGTGCCGTCACCGACGATACAGAACAGGCTTTCGTACTCGCACGGCGACTTATCGACGATAACGGCTGCATTGATAACACCCGATACGCCCACGATCTGCTGCAATGGGAAGCTGCGATGAAGGCCAAGGGATCGCTTGACCTGCTGGGACCTTCCACCAAAGCAGCGCTGCAAAAACTTACCGAAGGCGTAAGTCTGGAAGAGACCGGCCGATTCGGCACCACCAACGGCGGTGCAATGCGTGCCACGCCGGTGGCATCGCATTCCGTCCAGGCCAAGCGCTCGCCGACGCCGCCTGGCGATCCTGTGTGGTGACGCATAACACGGTGCAGGGCATTGAAGCGACCACTTTGGTGGCTGCGGCGGTGAGCTTTGCCATTGAAGGAGAACGTGACTTTTTGCACCTCGCGGTGGAATTCGTACGGAAGCTTCCACAGCGTGGCAATTGGTCGGCAAAGGCTTCGGTGCTTGCGCGTGTGCAATATTTCATGAATTGGGCCGAAACTGATGGATGCAGGCTCAATGACAACGAATTCGCTGCTGTGCTGCAACGGAATTGCGGTACCAGCGTGGAATCGAACGAGTCCGTGGCCGCCGCTTTCGCCATTGCGGCGCGCTTTTTTGACGATCCCACGCATGCTTTGTGTTTCGCGGCTTCTATCGGTGGCGACACTGACACCATTGCGGCTATTGCGGGCGCGATGCTGGGGGCGTGGCATGGTATGCAAGGTTTCGACAAAACCATGCTTGATCAGGTGCTTTCACAACTTGCTGAAGATAATCACCTTGATTTGGTCGGCACTGTTACGTCGCTACGCGCGTTACGCGATGATAGTGCGCTTAATGATGTCAATATCGTTTGATCTGCAGGAACCGTAGTTAGCGAAACTATGACGGAAGTGCGAAAGGCATCGCAATGACTGGAAAAGTTATTTCTCTTGGGCAGGTTATTGTCGATCTGACCATGAATGTGGACGCGGTGCCGCGTGCGGGTGAAGATGTGTTCGCCGGCAATGTGCAAACGCAGGTTGGTGCCAGCTTCAACACGCTGTATGCCGTGCGCCGCATGGGCGTTAAGGCGTCTCATGCTGGTGTGATTGGTACGGGGCCGTGGGCTTCGCAGATTCTGCAAACGTTGGAAAATCAGGAAATTCAGCATATCGGCAAGCGGGATGCCGTGCACGATTCGGGATTTTGCGTGGCGTTGACCGACGCGAATGCTGAACGGACGTTCATTTCGACGAGGGGCGCAGAAGCGTACGGCAGTGCCGATGCGTTCGATTCTGTGAATCCAGAAAAGCGGGATGTCGTGCATGTGAGCGGATACACGTTGGTGCATCACACTGCGGACGCGCTGCTTGCTTTTGTGAAAAGAACGACTGAACATCGTGAGTTCACTGCGGTATTCGATCCTTCTCCGATGATCTCGGCAGTTGATGATGACGTTTTCCGTGTGATGCTCGCATATCGTCCGATATGGTCGTGCAATGAACGCGAGGCAACGTTGATTGCGCAACGTTTGGCGGCGCTCGATAGTGGCGATTCTTGCGATTGCAAGGTTTCGCGGGATATGCTGCAAGAGATTGAGAGTGCGAATGTCAATGAGGAGACGGTTGCGTGGCTGTGCGATCGATTGCAATCTCCTGTAATCGTTCGCGTGGGCGCGGATGGTGCGTGGTCGGCGATTCCCGGTGACGAAGTGCTGCGAATTCCAGGTTTTCCAATGAAAGCGGTGGATACCAATGGCGCTGGTGATTGTCACGCGGGTGTGTTGTGCGCCCTGCTGTGCGAAGGCGTGCCGTTGGAGGAGGCTGTACGTTGCGCCAATGCTGCTTCGGCGTTGTCTGTAACGCGATCAGGGCCGGCTACCTGCCTGATCGAAAGGAGGTTGAGCGGCTCCTAGGAAGGGCGTTCTAAGACTTATAGTACAAATGACTATAAGTGGTTATATCATGTGCACGATTGCGCTGACGCGGCGTGCATGTCGCTTGCCCGCGGCGTTGCTCGGCAGATTCAAGGAGATTAGTTTCACATGAGCAATGAGAAAGGGACCCTCTCCATCGAGGAGCAGGGTATCGACACCATATCCGAAGAGGAGCGTAAGGGCACGCCGGCCAGTCTGTTTTGGCCCTGGTTCGCTGCCAATGTTTCCATGTTCGCCATGTCGTACGGCGCGTGGGCGCTCGGTTTCGGCATTTCGTTCTGGCAGGCCACCGCCATGACCATTATTGGCGTGGTCATCTCGTTCCTGCTGGTCGGCATCATTTCCATCGCGGGCAAACGCGGCAACGCGCCCACCATGGTGCTCACCCGCGCACGTTCGGCGTGGAAGGTGCCAAAGTGCCAGCGGCTCTGAGCTGGATCGCCACATTAGGCTGGGAGATTTCACTGACCACCACCGCTGTGTTGGCATTATCAAGCACCATCGAAAAATCGGTTGGGGCTCTGGTGTCGCGCCCAAGATCATCTCCACCATTGTGGTGGTCGGCCTTGTGGTGGTCGCAG
>ENA-OPZM01000523-OPZM01000523.1-human-gut-metagenome-genome-assembly--contig:-NODE-523-length-16360-cov-4.237541_pt1 | contig 16360 bp, 21 predicted proteins | sample MGYA00242478_ERZ504493 | MGnify/ENA primary metagenome ERZ504493 (study PRJEB26092, sample SAMD00036227) | human gut metagenome | host: Homo sapiens | study: EMG produced TPA metagenomics assembly of...
TCAAAAAGCTCATCAAAAGTCTCGGCCTTTACTTCGCCTACTTTCAGAAGCACACGTTCTGTGGTACGAAGGAACAGATTGCGTCTGCCACACCCTGGGCATCAGCCTCAAAGGTTACTCTTCCGTCTTCCACCCTGGTCACTTCATAGCCAAGATCCAGTATTTCACGCTTCAGCACCGCCTCTGTTCCAAAATGACAGGGCGCCGTTAATTCCCACAGATTCATAAAGTGATCTCCCGTACTGTATTTCCTTCAAAATCTTTAATGGTAAAAATTCCGTTCTCAAGGATTGCATAGGTCGGCGGGTTACCTTCCTTTGGAATGGATACGGAACCTGGGTTCAGAAGGATATAATTCCCCATATTTTCTGCCTTCAGCACATGTGTATGACCGTGGATCAGAATGTCTCCGTCCATCATCGGCGGAAGATTATCCTTATTATAGATATGACCATGTGTGGCGTACATCGTTTTTCCTTCGATGGCAAGGATACAGTAATCTGCCATAACCGGGAAGTCCAGGACCATCTGATCCACCTCTGCCTCACAGTTTCCGCGTACTGCATAGATCTGGTTTTTTCTCTCATTTAAAAGGCGGATGACTTCCTTTGGTGCGTATTCCTTCGGAAGGTCATTTCTTGGTCCGTGATAAAGCAGATCTCCCAGAAGTACCAGTCTCTCCGCCTTCTCCGCGTCATATGCTTCCAGCATTTTCCGGCAGTAATATGCCGAACCATGTACATCGGATGCAAACATATATTTCATAATCTTTTCTCCTTGTAATTTGTGTTGGTTTTTATCTCTGTTCTTTACATTATCATGATTTACTTTAAAATACAAGATTTGTTACAGATATGCATTCGCAATCTATTTTGATATCGTCCGCTTTTTTTATCCGCGCACAAGATTTCTCCCTCTGTAGGCTGCAAATCCACCGATCACGGACCTGGTACGACAGCCCTGTCTTGCCAGGCTCCGGGCAGCCTGCATGCTGGCGCCGCCGCGGTCGCAGTAAAATATCAGCAGCTTATCTTTGGGAAAACGATATTTCTGATCCTGTTTTTTCTCAAGATATTCCTCCAACTCTCTGTATGGAATATTTACCGCGTTCCGGACATGTCCCCTTCTGTAGGCGGCAGGATCCCGGAGATCTATGATAACAGCGTCGCTGCGCTCCACATAATAATCCAGCATTTTTGCAGAGATAGTTTCGATCTGAAACATGGAAAAAATCTCCTCTTTTTGGTATATTATATGGAAGCTTCCGGGTGAATGTTCCCTTATATGTATTTAAGCGGAAAGCCATCTCTGGCTTTTCCCGCTTTTCTTATCATTTAATATCTGTCAGAGCCTCTATCCTTCTCAGAATCATATTCATCGGAAATTTTGTTTCCGTAGCTGCTTTTGGAACTGTTCCTGGAAGAATTTCCCGAACTGTTCTTAGAGCTGTTTTTTCCGCAGTTTCTGGAAGCACTTTCCCCGTGATTTTTTCCTGCATAATTAGACTCATTTCTGTCTGTTTCGTAATTTTTCGCCATTTGAATTACCTCCTGATGAAGTTGATTTTACGGCTTTCCGAAGCTTTCTGCCGCTTTTTATTACAGGAAATAGTATCCCAAAAAGTTTGGAGATTATTCGCCAAAATCATATTGCTTTTTTTTCCAATTTATATTATAATCATTCTTGTAAAAAGAATTTACCCTTCAAAAATTTTTTTTTACATAACCCCTTATTTAATTATTTATACTCCCCTCGAAACACCCGGTAGCTCCCTACCGGGTGTTTCTCTATACAAAAATAAGCCGCCGGATGACGATCACAAGGTCGCTCCGGCAGCTTGTTTTTTTTATCCGTTGATCGGATTTACATGCACCATACAGTGCTTTACATCTTTGAATTTGTTCTCGATCGTATGATGTACATTTTCCGCAATATCATGCGCATCGCAGAGAGAAATATTTCCATCTGCTGCGATCTCGATATCCACATACATCTTGGATCCGAAAAGACGGGTTTTAAGAAGGTCTACTCTTCTGACGCCCGGTACCTTGAGGATCTCTCTCTTCATGGATTCCTCAGTTTTTACATCACAGGAATGATCTACCATCTTGTCAATGGCATCCCTGAAAATGTCGATCGATGCTTGGCGATCATAACGCAGATCACGATACTGGCGATCGGTCCAGGATCGGGTATCCCAGTCTTGCACCGAAGATGCCGACAAACGCTCCGATAGAGGAAAGTGCATCTGAACGATGGTGCCATGCATCTGCCATCAGGCTCCTGAATTGATCTTCTTTGCAGCACCTCTTGTATACCAGAACATCCACTCTTTTACCACAATGGATACCACTGCTGCAATCAGTGCAAGTGTTCCCGGAATGGCAATGGTTCCACCGGATGTGCTTTTTACGATATCACGGGCACCGGTAATTCCGATCCCGAGACCAGTGACAAGCAGCATTCCTGCAAGGACAATGGAAGAAACACACTCCATTCTTTCATGTCCGTACTGGTGCTCTTTGTCTGATTTCTTTGTAGAAAGACGGACACCGATGATTACGATGAAGGTGCTTCCCACATCTGATGCAGAATGAATGGCATCCGAGATCATCGCTCCTGAATGTGCCACAATACCGGCAACCAGTTTAAATACGGATAATAAAAGATTTACCAGGATACTGATCCCGGATACCTTCATTGCTGTCTGCTGTTCCCATGAAGCTGTTTTTTCTGTATCATGTATAATTGTTTTGTTTTCTGTGTGTTCCATAAACAGGACCTCCTTTTAAATATATGATCAGGTTCTTCTTATGGCACAACATTTTCCGTGAAAAAACCGGCGGTTCCTTCACTACTCGCTGCAGTGCGATTTTCCGCCGGTGTTCTTTCTTTTCTGTATAAGGATATCCCAGCTTCTACCTTCTGTTCCATCCATATTTTGCAGTAAAAAAAGACATACCTGCGAAACATACACTGTCCCGCAGATATGTCTGAAAGCAAAGTCACATTCTGCTTCACCTCATATTCCGTGAATGCAGGTTCTTTGCAATTACGTTTAAATCCATATCCGCTGCCGCTTCCTGCGGCCCGGCCCCATGCCTTCGGATAAATATTTTGATTCCGAAAAGCATCGCCTGCTCAGTTTGTACTGTTGATCTCGCATCCTGTTCGAATGTAATGCAGTGCAAAGAGAATTTTTACAGTCTTACGGGTCTCCCGCTTAACTTCTCAGAAAGGATACACCATATGTCCTCTGTTAGTCAAGCCAAAGTTTTTTATTTTACAGGTAGATATCTTCAACTTTCTGTTTATTCCATGTCTGGAAACATGCTTCGCACTGCACAGTTCTATATCAAATAATAGATCCTCAGTTGTTTGTCAAAAAACCGGGAGCGGATAAATCCGCTCCCGGTTAAGTCTACGATCTGTATTCAGTTGGAATGACTGATTATGCCTGCGGGCCGGCTGCAACGAGTGCTTTACCAGCTGCATTTCCTTCATATTTAGCAAAGTTCTTAACAAATCTTGCAGCAAGATCTTTAGCCTTTGTCTCCCACTCTGCAGCATCTGCATATGTGTCACGTGGGTCAAGGATTGCAGGATCTACACCCGGAAGCTCTGTCGGAACCTCGAAGTTGAAGAATGGGATCTTCTTTGTCGGAGCTTTAAGGATAGATCCGTCAAGGATAGCATCGATGATACCACGAGTATCTTTGATGGAGATACGTTTTCCAGTTCCATTCCATCCTGTGTTAACGAGGTATGCTTTCGCACCGCTCTTCTCCATTTTCTTAACGAGCTCCTCAGCATATTTTGTCGGGTGAAGCTCAAGGAATGCCTGTCCGAAGCAAGCGGAGAATGTAGGAGTAGGCTCTGTGATTCCACGCTCTGTACCAGCAAGTTTAGCTGTGAATCCGGAAAGGAAGTAGTACTGTGTCTGCTCCGGTGTCAGGATAGATACTGGAGGAAGTACGCCGAATGCATCTGCGGACAGGAAGATAACTTCTTTAGCTGCCGGTGCAGAAGATACAGGGCGAACAATGTTCTCGATGTGGTTGATCGGGTAGGAAACACGTGTGTTCTCTGTTACGCTCTTGTCAGCAAAGTCGATCTTGCCTCAGCATCAAGTGTTACGTTCTCAAGAAGAGCGTTTCTCTTGATCGCATTGTAGATGTCCGGCTCAGACTCTTTGTCAAGGTTGATAACCTTAGCGTAGCATCCACCCTCGAAGTTGAATACTCCGTTGTCATCCCAGCCATGCTCGTCATCACCGATCAGAAGACGCTTAGGATCTGTGGAAAGTGTTGTCTTACCTGTTCCGGAAAGACCGAAGAAGATTGCTGTGTTCTCTCCGTTAAGGTCTGTGTTTGCAGAGCAGTGCATGGAAGCGATGCCCTTCAGCGGCAGATAGTAGTTCATCATGGAGAACATACCTTTCTTCATCTCTCCGCCGTACCATGTATTAACGATAACCTGCTCACGGCTTGTAATGTTGAACATTACAGCTGTCTCAGAGTTCAGTCCTAATTCTTTGTAGTTCTCAACTTTAGCCTTGGATGCGTTGTAAACAACGAAATCCGGCTCAAAGTTCTCAAGCTCCTCAGCTGTCGGCTGAATGAACATGTTTGTTACGAAGTGTGCCTGCCATGCAACCTCAACGATGAAACGGATAGCCATACGTGTGTCTTTGTTAGCTCCGCAGAATGCATCTACTACGAAAAGTTTCTTGTTGGAAAGCTCCTTCTTGGCAAGATCTTTAACTGCATTCCATGCTTCCTGAGTTGCCGGATGGTTATCGTTCTTGTACTCATCGGATGTCCACCAAACTGTGTCCTTGGAGTTCTCATCCATAACGATATATTTGTCTTTAGGGGAACGTCCTGTGTAGATACCTGTCATTACATTGACAGCACCAAGCTCACTGACCTGACCCTTCTCAAATCCTTCAAGCTCCGGTTTGGTCTCTTCCTCAAATAATGTCTCGTAGGAAGGATTGTACACGATCTCAGTTGTTCCGGTAATACCATACTTTGTTAAATCGATTTTTGCCATCTTAACATTTACCTCTCTTCTTTAATAGTAATTATGATAGCCACCTACTGCTGCAGGTTTTTGTCATCCTGCCATAGGAATTGGTCATTCCAACATCCCTATCCACAATTATACATAAATTGTACGTAAAAGCAACCAAAAAAATTCATTTTCCGCAAAAAAATGATAAATCTTTAACAGTGACGTTTTGGTACTGTCAGATTTTACTCCATCTATACTTGACTTTTTCAGAATAATGGCTACAATATATCTGATTATAGTTATTATATATATTTATAATAGTAACTATATGATTTTAATATATAGAAAGAAGTGATTTCTGTGTCAGATATTCCGGTTAAACGTAATCATATGAAAATCCCCTGGCACAACTACGTAAGCGCCAGAAACAGCCAGCCCATCACCGAGGCTTCTCTTTCCGAAAAAGCTTCCCTGATCGGCCGTACAGGCATGATGCTTCTCTCCTGTGGGACCGGTGCTTGGCGGGTACGGAGTTCCATGAATACATTGTCAGAAGCACTTGGTATCACCTGCTCCGCAGATATCGGACTGATGTCCATAAGCTACACCTGCTTTGACGGTGAGAGCAGTTTTTCCCATGCACTTAGTCTGACTACCACCGGCGTAAATACTTCCAGGCTGAACAGGCTGGAACATTTTGTCAGTGATTTTCCTGCGGAGGGTATCCATATGAGCGGTGAAGCACTGCACAGTCAGTTAGATGAGATCGAGCGGATCCACGGGCTTTATTCCCCTGCAGCCCTGGGACTGGCTTCTGCACTGGCCTGTGGTGCATTTACTTTTCTTCTGGGCGGTGGCCCGCTGGAAATGATCCTGGCTTTTGCAGGCGCAGGCATCGGAAACGCCATCCGCTGCAAGCTTGGCAAGCATCATTTTACTCTGTTTATGTGCATTGCAGTTTCTGTTTCCTCAGCCTGTCTTGTATATGCAGGCTTCCTGAAGCTGGCAGAGCTTCTGTTCCACATTTCCGTCCAGCATGAGGCCGGATACATCTGTTCCATGCTGTTTATCATTCCGGGCTTTCCGTTTATCACAAGCGGGATCGACCTTGCCAAGCTGGATATGCGTTCCGGTCTGGAACGACTGGCCTACGCCATTATTGTTGTAATGGTGGCTGCTGTCTCTGCCTGGCTGATGGCACTGCTTCTTCATCTGAAGCCTGTGGATTTCCTGCCTCTGGAGCTTTCGGCAGCTCAGAGGATCCTGTTCCGGCTTCTGGCAAGCTTCTGCGGGGTATTCGGCTTTTCGTTCATGTTCAACAGCCCTGTCCGTCTAGCCGCAGCTGCCGCCTTCATCGGCGCACTGTCCAACACTTTACGTCTGGAGCTTGTTGATCTTGCCGGTTTCCCACCTGCTGCCGCGGCTTTTTTCGGAGCACTGACAGCCGGACTTCTGGCCTCCCTCATCAAAACCAAAGTGGGATATCCCAGGATTTCCATTACCGTACCATCCATTGTGATCATGGTTCCCGGACTTTATCTCTACCGGGCGATCTACAATCTGGGGATCATGTCCCTGAATGTTTCCGCCTCCTGGTTTGCAGCTGCGATCTTGATCATCGTTGCTCTTCCCCTGGGCCTTATTTTCGCCAGGATCCTTACGGACAAAATGTTCCGCTACTGCACCTGATGGGCATACAAAAAGGACTGCTTTCTGTAGCTTCCGGTCATCAGCTATCCTTCTGATAACCGGAGCAATACAAAAGCAGTCCTTTTTTATACACTCTATTTCATTACGATCTCATCAGCGATCCCGATCATTTTTTCCAGGCGGTCCGCAAATTTATGGATGGGTAGAAAAACGCCCAGTCCGTCATAACGTTTGCCACCATCCTCCACAGAATCCTGCCCATAATACACAAAAGCTCTTGGAAGCTTCTTCTGAATTGCCATCATGATATCCCATACAGCCGCATAGGCCTGTGCCTCCGTTTCCTTTTCCTTTACGCTGTCCGGAATCTCATACACCAGCAGCACACCGATATGTTCGCCCATTTTGTACTCTTCTACTTCCATGGTATCTTCATCATAGGCATGTCGCTTCCGGTAGCCATACGCCAGATACATCTTTACACCAGGCTTCTCCCTGTATATCCTGCGAAATCGGTCGTAATCCCTGTCACTTACATGGATTCCCTTTTCCCGCAGAAAATTTCCTTTTTCATCTGTGAGAAACACCGGATTCTCCTGTCCATCTGCATTGAACCTGAACGGTGCCAGAAAAGAATTTCGCAGAAGATCAAACATACTGTTCTGGCAGATCGCCATAAGGAGAGCAGTCAAATCACGGTTTTTATATGCGTCCAGCAATGCATAGGCGAATTTTTCCGGAGGAAGATATCCGCATTCTATGTCTGTATCCGCATCCATGGATTCATAGAAGGTCTCCGTCAGCCGTCTGCACGCCTCCGGATCCTTCAGGATCTTTTCAAATAAAAACTCCGCCTTTTCCTCTCTTGGGAATAATGTGCTGTTTTCCACAATTCCTCACCCTTTCTAATCTCTATGTTTGCTGGAAAACATCAGAATAAAGCTGATCAGAAGCAAAACATCCGATACCCAGATTGCCGGGATCCCCAGCCTCATGGACAGATTTCCTCCGCCACCGGCTCCAATGGCAAAAAAGAAAATTATTCCGAAATAATAAAGAGCCTGCTTCAACTGTTCCGGACGTTTTTCACGACAATACACGGACAACGCCGCCGTGCCGCTTCGTAAATTTCCGATGCACATGGTGCTTGCATAGGAATAACCGCCCACCTTCCGGAAGTCTGTACCTGCATGGCGCAGGAAAAGGATACCAGTACGGTTGCTAGCATATCCAATTCTCCCGGCATAAATCCCACCGCAAAAAGGATCAGGATCTCGATCAGCAGGATCATCTGCTCCAGTGAAGTTTTTTTGCATATTTAAAGGTACTCTGGATCCGCTCCGCCGCTACAACACCAATGGCAAAGGCTAAAACAGGGAACAGGTACCTTAAGCCCTCTCCCCACTGTCCTGTCATAAAATTTTGGCTCATCAGAACCACGTTGCCTGTCTGGGCGTTGGAAAACACCTCATCTCTTGTAAAGTATGTGTAGGCATCCTGAAATCCGCCGGACATTGCCAGAAATACACTTGTGATAAAAGCTTCTGACATCTGCCGGTCTGCGCTCTGCAGCTTTCCGCCTCCTGAAACCACTCTAAATCACTCCTGTCATTGATTTTTTTCCTCGGGTGTATTATAGTTTGCTCAGAAGCAAATGTAAAAAGTATTATTAATATCGTAAACATATTAAAATCATATCACAGGATGGAGACAATACATGATCACTTACGACTACTACCGGATCTTTTATTATGTAGCCCAGTATAAGAGCTTTACCAAGCAGCAAGAGCTCTTCACAACAATCAGCCAAATATCACCCGCTGTATGAACAACCTGGAGCAGGAGCTGAAATGTACGCTCTTTCTCCGCTCCAACAAGGGAATCGCACTTACACCGGAAGGCCGCCAACTTTATGAACACGTTGCCCTGGCTTTTGAGCAGCTGTCCATCGGCGAGGAGGAGATCCGCCAGAACGGAGAGCTGGAGCATGGTCTAGTTTCCATCGGCGCCAGCGAAAATGCCCTGCGTCTGATCCTTCTGGAAAAGCTGGAGCTGTTCCGCGAGCAATATCCCCATGTTCGCCTGCGCCTCTTTAACCATTCTACTCCTCAGGCAGTACAGGCACTGAAAAATTATGCGGTGGATTTCGCTATTGTCACCACTCCGATCTCCATCCGCAAGCCTTTACAGAAAAAAAGTCTCCTGCGTTACCGGGAGATCCTTGTATGCGGAAGCAAATATAAGGATCTGACCACTGCCCCTATCAGCATCCATGAGCTTCAGGATCTGCCCTTTGTAGGTCTTGCGGAAGGGACCAGCACCAGAGAAATGTATATGAATTACTTTATGGAAAACCGTGTTTCTTTTCATCCTGACATCGAGGCAGCAACTACAGACCAGGTCCTTCCCATGATCGTCCACAATCTGGGAATCGGCTTTTACCCGGAACCCCTTGCCCGGGAAGTGATCAATGACGGGAAGATTTTTGCCCTTCAGCTTAAGGAGCCGCTCCCTCAGAGAGAGGTCTGCTTAGTCACAAACAGCAGTACTGCCATGAGTACTGCTGTCAAAAAAGCTATTGAATTTATTGTGTAAATCCCTGAGGCGGATCAGCCATTTATATTTATTGCTCCACTGTCCGCTCAATATGCATGGCAAGATAACCGATCTCGATAGGTCCAGCTTTTTCCCAAGGCTTTTGCCCAGACTCTCGCAGACATCCTCTGCGATTCTGTAGGATTCCGGATATTTTTCTTCTATATATTCATTCATATCCAGCTTCAGTGTCTCCCCTGTGGAGACACGGGCTACCATATATTTGATATGGTTCATCATACGGTTGTAGGACAGGGAGATCACATCGATCTTTCTTCCTGTGGCCATCTCGATCATGGCGATGCATTCCCGTACCGTTCTTGCTGTCTGCATGGCAACAGACACCTTTTCATCTCCAAGTGCTGAGTGAATATGAAGTGCCACATATCCCACCTCATGCTCGTCGATCTCAATATCCATCCGCTCCTTCAGGATCTTCTTCAACACCTCCGCCACCTTGAATTCGCTGTAAAAAAGCACCTTGATATCATCCGTCAGGGGATTGCTGATCTGCTCATGATTCCGGATACGTCCCACTGCAAAGGAAATATGATCAGCAAGGGGAAACAGGATCCTTCTGTCTATGGTATCCCCAAAGGTCTTCTCAGCTTCTCTCAATATCTCATCTGCGATCTCCAGAAATTCCGGTGCTACGCTCTTTGCCAGTTCTTTTGCTGAGCCACGTTCTGTCTCCTGAGCCAGCCTGTAAATGGTACAGTCTGCCGGAGCCTCAAAACGCTGGCTGACCTTCTTTCCAAATCCCACACCTTTTCCCAGAAGTACATATTCCTGGTTTTCTTCCATATTTATGGCAATGATGCCGTTATTGTTCAATACCTTGCTCACTCTGTACATCTTTTTCCCCACCATTTTTATATATCCTGCTGCTTTTCCACATTCCACACTGTCTGCCCCGGATTTTCAGTCGACATTTTTGTCTGCAGCTGTTGATTTTCTTTATCGTAACAGAATCTTTCTTTTGTGTAAAGCCCTTCTGACAGACAGTTATTTTCTTTGCCACAGGAAAAGCGCGCCCGGGCATTAGGCGCGCTTTTCACAAAACCAATCTTCTATATTATTGCTGAAAAATTTCCTATTCTTCCACAGTCTCTACTGCGAACAGCGGCTCCCCTGCCTTGATCTCTCCATTGGCAAGAAGGCGTACTCTCTGATTATCCTCGATCTCTGTACAAAGGATCGGAGAACATAAGGACGGAGCGTTTTCTGTAAGATATGGGATGTCGATCCGCATCAGCGGCTCACCCTTTTTCACATGCTGTCCCTGCTCTACCAGGATCTCAAAGCCTTTTCCTTCCAGCTTTACAGTGTCAATTCCGATATGGAGAAGCATTGGAAGATCTGTATCTGTCTGGAATCCGATAGCATGCTTTGTGTCAAAAATAAACTCTACCTCGCCGTCTTCCGGAGCACAGATCACCGGATCCTTCGGTGTGACTACCGCACCCTCTCCCATCATTCCTTCTGCGAAGCCTTCATCCGGCGCTGTGGAAAGGTCTGCTGCGATACCGGTTACCGGACTGTAGACAATCGCTGTTCTGAGAACCTTTTTCTCCGGCTGCGTGTTGGCTTCGGATGTCGGAGCTGTGTTCTGAGCAGCCTCACCTGTACTTTCTGCTGTACGCTCTGTATCAGACTGAGCCTGATTTTCCGCATTGTCTGTCTCATTTGCACCTTCAAAATATTCATTCGGCGCTGTCTCCAGATAATCCTCCAGCTTGGATTTGATCACAGTTACCTGCGGACCGTAGATGATCTGGACACCCTGGCCTTTTTTCACGATTCCTCTGGAACCTGTTGTTTTCAAAATATCGTCGTTGACTCTTGCTGCATCATGGACGGTGATACGAAGTCTTGTTGCACAGCAGTCCACATCACTGATGTTTTTCTTTCCGCCAAGGCCGGCTGTGATGGCTTCGCTTACCGGGTCTGTGGATGTGCTTCCTGCTGCTTCACCGGCTTTACCGGCTTCTTTTCTTGCGTTTACATCTGCTTTTGTATAAAGCTTTGTTTCTGTGTCGTCATCCTCACGTCCCGGAGTCTTGAAGTTGAACTTTTTGATCAGGAAGGTGAAGATCACATAGTAGAGAATAAAGTAAATGATACCAACCGGGATAATCCTGAGCCAGCTTGTCTTTGCATTTCCCTGAAGGATTCCGAACAGGAACAGATCAAGGAAACCGCCGGAGAAGGTAAGTCCTACTGCAATGTTCAGCATATGTGCGATCATATAAGCCGCACCTGCAAGAACAACCTGTACTGCAAACAGTGCAGGAGCTACAAACAGGAAGGAGAACTCCAGTGGCTCTGTGATTCCTGTAAGCATACATGCAAGGGCTGCGGAAAGAAGAAGTCCGCCTGCTGCTTTTTTCTTCTCAGGCTTTGCACAGCGGTACATGGCAAGAGCTGCTCCCGGAAGACCGAAGATCATGAAAATGAACTCTCCGGAAAAATATCTTGTTGCATCTGCACTGAAATGCGCTACATTTGCGGAATCTGCAAGCTGGGCGAAAAAGATATTCTGTCCGCCCTGCACCATCTGGCCTGCAACCTCCATGGTCCCGCCAACGGCTGTCTGCCAGAATGGCATATAAAATACGTGATGAAGTCCGAAGGGGATCAGCGCACGTTTGATAATACCAAAGATCAGAGTTCCGACATAACCGCTGCCTGTTACAAGACCGCCCAGAGCATAAATACCGTTCTGGACTGCCGGCCATACGAAATACATCAGGATTCCAACAAACATATACACAATGGTGGAAATGATAGGCACAAATCTGGAACCGCCGAAGAAGGAAAGTGCGTTTGGAAGCACGATCTTATGAAAACGGTTGTGCAGAGCCGCAACACCAAGGCCGACGATAATACCGCCAAACACACCCATCTGTAAGGACTGGATGCCGCAGACAGATGTTACAGTACCTTCCAGAACGCTTTTTGCATCTGTCCGTCTGCTGTGATTTTACCATTTACTACCAGCATACCATTGATGGCTACATTCATAACGAAGTAAGCAATCAGTGCAGAAAGAGCTGCTACCTCTTTCTCTTTTTTTGCCATACCGATGGCCACACCTACTGCAAAGATCAGCGGCAGGTTATCAAATACCGCGCTTCCGACTTTGTTCATAATGATCAGGAGTGCATGTAAAATCGTTCCGTCTCCCAAAAGCTTCTGAAGTCCGTAGGTTGCAATGGTTGTTTCATTTGTGAAGGAACTGCCGAATCCAAGAAGCAGGCCTGCCACAGGAAGGATTGCTATGGGAAGCATAAAGGAACGTCCCACGCGCTGCAAAACTCCGAAAATCTTGTCTTTCATGTTCTCTCTCCTTTTCTTTCGACGTTTTGGAGCGGGAGTCTTTTAAGTGGGCAACAAAAAAAAGACACCAACCCCCATAAACGTCAAATAAAAATAATAACATTTATGACTGGTTAATGCCTGCTTATCAGTTACACACCAAATCTGAAATACACTATACGGGTTTTGTTCTTCTGTGTCAAGGAGTAATTTGATTTTTTCCAAAAAAGATATCTCCTCATATCACTATCCGCTCCGTTGCCAACAATCCCTCGCGGAATATTTCCTGTGAACAGCAGCCATATAGTTTCTATTCTCAGAAAGTATGCAGAAACGAAACAGACCTGAAATTCACTTATCTTGACTTTATTCTTACTTATGATAAGATAAACATAGAATGTCCGGCAGCAATGTTTTTTGCTCAGACAACACTATACATTTCATAAAAACGGAGGTACTTTTTCCGATGAATACCATCAAGAAATTCATCCACTACTACGGCCCGTACAAAGCGGTCTTTTTTATTGACCTGATCTGTGCAGCGTTATCAGTCTGGTAGATCTTGCCTATCCCCAGATTCTTCGTACTATGACAAAAACTCTCTTTACACAGGATAAGGATATTATTCTTCATGCCCTCCCTGTGATCGCAGCTTCTCTTTTTGTTATGTACATCGTGCAGAGTCTCTGCAAATATTATGTAACCTATCAGGGACATATGATGGGTGCAAAGATGGAACGTGATATGCGCCGGGAGCTTTTTGACCATTACCAGGAGCTGTCTTTTTCCTATTACAGCAGGAATAATTCCGGTCAGATGATGAGTAAGCTGGTCAGTGACCTTTTTGACATTTCCGAGTTTGCACATCATGGTCCAGAGAATCTTTTTATCTCCCTGGTAAAGATCGTCGGTGCTTTTATCTTCCTGTTCTTTATCAACAAAAAACTTGCACTGCCGCTGATCATCCTGGTGATTGTGATGTTTGTGTTTTCCTTCCGCCAGAATGCAAAAATGCAGGAAACCTTCATGGAAAACCGTCGTAAGATCGGAGATGTAAATGCCAGTCTTCAGGATACGCTTTCCGGAATCCGCGTGGTGCAGTCCTTCGCAAACGAGGACATCGAGCGTGCCAAATTTAAGAAAAGCAATGAGGCGTTCCTTATTTCCAAAAGAGATAATTATCACTGCATGGGAAGCTTCATGAGTTCCAATCTTTTCTTCCAGGGCATGATGTACCTGGTAACTCTTGTTTACGGCGGCTATCTGATCGCTCAGGGTGAAATGCAGACTGCAGATCTTGCCATGTATGCCCTGTATATCGGAATCTTTATCAGCCCCATCCAGATCCTGGTGGAACTTGTGGAAATGATGCAGAAGGGTCTTTCCGGTTTCCGCCGTTTCCTGGATGTGATGGAAACAGAATCCGAGATCAGGGATGCAGACAACGCTGCAGAGCTTACGGACGTAAAAGGACATGTGCGTTACGACCATGTTTCTTTTCATTACAGCGATGATGAAACTCCTGTGCTTTCCGATATCTCTATTGATATCCCGGCAGGAAAATCCATTGCCTGGTGGGACCTTCCGGAAGCGGAAAAACCACGATCTGCTCTCTCCTGCCCAGATTTTATGATGTGACCGGCGGTTCCATTACTGTAGACGGAAAGGATATCCGCGGGCTGACTCTTAAGAGTCTTCGAAGCCAGATCGGTATGGTACAGCAGGATGTCTATCTTTTTGATGGAACCATCAAGGATAATATTGCCTACGGAAAGCCCGGAGCTTCCGATGAGGAGATCATCAAAGCCGCCAAATGTGCGAGTATCCATGACTTTATCATGGAGCTGCCGGATGGATACGATACTTATGTGGGAGAACGTGGCACACGCCTTTCCGGCGGACAGAAGCAGCGAATCTCCATTGCACGTGTATTCCTTAAGAATCCTCCGATCCTGATCCTGGATGAGGCCACCAGCGCTCTGGATAACGAAAGCGAACGTTGGATCCAGAAGAGTCTGGAGGAGCTTTCAAAAAATCGTACTACCATTACGATCGCGCACCGGTTGTCTACCATTCGCGATGCGGATGAGATTATTGTGATCACAGAGGATGGTATTGCTGAACGCGGTACTCATGCTGAGCTGCTTGAGAAGAATGGATTGTATGCTGCGTATTACAATATGTAAATAAGATACGAGGGAGGGTCATCTCAGAGTTGCGAAGCCCGAAGACTTGGGCACGCCTGGTGTTTCATGCCGGAACGGGTTGAATGTTGATTGTGACGTACGGACGTGGGAGGCGCTTCGCTGTCCCACTGAGATTATTCTGGGATAAAAATAAAAGACTGCTGTATATCTTATCAAAAATGATGTGGATATATGGCAGTCTTTTTTGTTTGATACTTATTTTTCAAAAAAATTCAGTAAATATTACAGCAAATAAACCGGAAGCTCATCCTTGATTCCTACCGGCTGGTTGTTGTCCGGCTCGTCTTTCTTTGGGGTGAGGAACTTGGCCTGAAGTTCATCAGCGTTTCCTCCACTGATCACATTCTGAGCTACGGTTCCTGTTGTGGTTTCTGCGGCGGCTGTTTTCTTAGCTGCAGTTTTTCGTGTTGTTGTCTTTCTGGTGGTGGTTTTCTTTGCTGTGGTTTTTGTTGTGACTGCTTTCCTTGCTGTGGTCTTCTTTGCCGGAGCTTTCACTGTGGTTTTCTTTTCGACTGTTTTTTCAGCAGCTTTCTCTCCTGTTTCTGTCTTTACTTCTGTCGGCTTTTCTGTCACTTTTACCTCTGTAACTTTCTCTTCTGTCTTTGCTGTTTTCTCTGCATTTACTGCTCTTGCGATGCTTGCTTTACCTACTGACACGATCCATTACCTCCTCTGCCAATGCTATGTATTCTTTTGCGCTGCGGCTGCTTTTTTTGAATTCCACAACCGGCTCGCTGCTGTCCTGTGACCATTCGATAGAGCTGTCCACACGGATAAAGGATTCGAAAAGATAGATTCCTTCCATCTCTTTCAAAGTCTCCATGGTCTGTTTGAAATAATTCTTTCTGGCATCTGCCTTGGTCACCACGATTCCCAGAACCTGAAGCGCGGAGCGATCTCACGGACCTCATTCAGGAAATCAAACATATTTGCAAGACCAAACATGCCCCACGGGCTGGCCTCCACCGGAACCAGAACGTAATCCGATGCGCACAGGATATTCATCACCCAGCCGCCAAGAGTCGGCGGTGCATCGATGAGAATGTAATCATACACCCCGGAATCCTTAATCTTCTGCAGACATTTCCGCAGGATAAATTCTCTCTGCCATTTCGTAAAAAGCTCATATTCCACGGAGCTCATCAGCGTAGACGAAGGAACCAGATCCAGATTCTCATACTTCGTATGCACGATAAAATCGCTGAGATCCGACTGATGACCAATGGCATAGTAGAGATTTTTTTCCCCGGCAGCCATTTTCAGAACTTCTTCTTCATCAAAAAACGAAAGGGAAAGATTCAGCTGCATATCGCCGTCCACAAGAAGAACCTTCTTCCCCATACCGGCCAGTGCCGCACCTACATTGGAACAGCTGGTGGACTTTCCGCTGCCGCCCTTATTATTCGCAAAACAAATCGTCACTGTATTTCCCATCACAGCCTCCCGACAACACAAAATCGTAAATCACTAACTTTCCCTTATTATAATATAACGCTCCCCAAAACAAGCATATCCCCCATAAAACCACAAAATCATGACAAAAAACTCTCACAATAAACACAACAAAAAGAAAT
>ENA-OPZM01000524-OPZM01000524.1-human-gut-metagenome-genome-assembly--contig:-NODE-524-length-16359-cov-3.304953_pt1 | contig 16359 bp, 17 predicted proteins | sample MGYA00242478_ERZ504493 | MGnify/ENA primary metagenome ERZ504493 (study PRJEB26092, sample SAMD00036227) | human gut metagenome | host: Homo sapiens | study: EMG produced TPA metagenomics assembly of...
ATGAATCTTTTAGGTTTAAAAGGTAATTATTTGGGAATCAAGTCAACTAACTTCTGATTATTGTCTGTGTAGGTGCTTTACTTCATATTATTGAAGATGGAATTTGTGGCAAAGTGCCACTTATCTGGCGAAAGCGAAAAATAGGTATAAAATTATTTCGCGTGGGCAGTTCATGGGAATATTTTATAAGTTATACGATTTGTGTAGCTGCTTTATATTATAAATTTATGTTGTAATAAGTTTCAGGTAAAAGAAAGTGGTGAAATATATGCAAAAACTAAAAATTGGTTTTATTGGCATTGGTGTAATGGGAAAATCCATGGCAGATAATCTCTTAAAAGCTGGATATGAAGTCATGGTTTATACGCGTACAAAGCAAAAAGCTGAAAGTTTATTAGCTAAAGGTGCAAAATGGTTTGATAGTGCTAAAGCTTTAGCCCAAAATGTAGATGTAATCATCTCTATGGTGGGTTATCCTCAAGATGTAGCAGAAATCTATTTAGGTGAAAAACGGCGTAAATTAAAAATTTGAAACCACAAAGCATAATTATAGATATGACTACTTCTAGTCCAAAACTGGCTCAAGAGATTTATCAAGAAGCTCAAAAATATGAAATAAAATCTTTAGATGCACCTGTATCTGGTGGAGATGTAGGAGCAAAAAATGGTACACTTGCCATTATGGTCGGTGGCGATAAAGAAGTTTATGAAGAAGTTTTGCCGATTTTTGAAGCTATGGGAAAAACTATTTGCTATTTTGGCAAAGCTGGTTCTGGTCAATATGCAAAAATGAGTAATCAGATAGCTATTGCTTCTAATATGATGGGTGTTTGTGAAGCTGTTGCTTATGCGAAAAAATGTGGATTAAATCCTCAGGATTTATTAGATGTAATCTCTACAGGAGCAGCAGGTTCATGGTCGCTTAGCAATTTAGCACCAAGAATGTTAAACGGTGATTTTGCACCAGGATTTTTCATTAAACATTTTATTAAAGATATGAAAATAGCTATAGAGTCAGCTGATGAAATGAATTTAGATTTACCAGGATTGAAATTGGCAAAATCTCTATATGAAAAATTAGCCAAAGAAGGTTATGAAAATAATGGCACTCAAGCCTTATTGAAATATTATGATGCTGAATAAAGCAAGACAAATACTACAAAAATTTTATGGATATGAAGACTTTCGACCAGGGCAGAAAAAAGTAGTTGAAAGTTTATTAAATAGAAATGATACAGTGGCGATTATGCCTACAGGTGCGGGAAAATCTATTTGTTTTCAAATCCCTGCATTATTATTTGAAGGGGTAACACTTGTTATATCGCCACTTATTTCTTTAATGAAAGATCAAGTTGATAGTTTGCGTCAGCTAGGGATAGCGGCAGTATATATTAATAGTTCTGTCAGTAAGGCTCAATTATATAAGGATTTACAAGATATATCTGCTGGTTTTTATAAAATTATTTATATAGCACCAGAGCGATTAACACCTGAATATTTACCAGATAGTTTTAAAAATTTAAATATTAGTATGGTAGCAGTTGATGAAGCGCATTGTTTATCGCAATGGGGGCATGATTTTCGCCCTAGTTATCGTAATATCTTAAATTTTACTAATTCATTACGCATTAAGCCGATTATCAGTGCTTTTACAGCAACAGCTACACCAGAAGTAAAAACAGATATTATAAATTTATTGGGGCTTAAAAATCCTAATGTATTTGTAACTGGTTTTGATAGACCAAATTTATACTTTTCCGTATTAAGAGGAGAAGTAAAAGATAAATTTGTCATAGATTATGTAAAAAAACATCAAGATGAAGCTGGAATTATTTATGTAGGCACTAGAAAAGATGTAGATGCTTTGCAAGTTTTATTGGAAATAAAGGGCATTAAAGCAGGTAGATACCATGCCGGTATGACAGATGAGGAAAGAAATCAAATGCAAGAAGATTTTCTCTATGATAATATTTCTGTCATGGTGGCGACAAATGCTTTTGGTATGGGCATAGATAAGCCAAATGTGCGCTATGTTATTCATTATAATATGCCAAAAAATATGGAAGCGTATTATCAAGAAGCAGGTAGAGCAGGTCGCGACGGACTTTCAGGAAATTGTATTTTACTGTATAGTCCGCAAGATACACAGCTTCAAAAGTTTTTGATAAGTAAATCTACAGAAAGTGAAATTCGTCAACAATTAGAATATAAAAGATTGCAGTCAATGGTGGATTATTGTCATACACCGCAATGTCTAAGAGCATTTATCTTGCATTATTTTGGTGAATTTGATGTAGAAGAACATTGTGATAATTGTAGTAATTGCAAATTAGAAGGCGAATTAATAGATATTACAATTGATGCACAAAAGGTTTTATCGTGTGTCTATCGTATGCATGAAGCTTCGGCGTGAAAATGATAGCTGAAGTCTTAAAAGGTTCAAAAAGTGCGAAGATAAAACAATTTAATTTTGAGCGTTTATCTACGTATGGCTTGATGAAAGAGCGAAAGCTAAAAGATATCAGTGATTTAATTTTAAGACTCAGTGCTATGCAATACTTAGATATCACAGAAAGCCAATATCCAGTGGTTACTTTAAATGAATTGTCATGGCAAGTGCTTCGCGGTCAAAAAAAAGGTTTGGCAAAAGATGGTAATTGTTAAAAAAGCCAAGGCTAAAGGTGAATTATTTGAAGCTTTACGTAGTTTGCGTAAAGAATTAGCGACAAAAGAAAAATTACCACCATATATGATTTTTTCTGATGCTACACTTACACAGATGGCAACAGATAAACCAACTGATTTAGAATTGATGAAAAATATTCGCGGTGTAGGTGAATTTAAATTACAAAAATATGGTGAGGAATTTTTAACAGTGATAAAGAGCTACATATCGTAAAGATATTTAGTATAGATTAAGAGAAAAAGGGGTAGATTTTATGGATCCAATTTTAAAATTACAAAATGGCAGTGATGTCAGAGGTGTAGCAGTTGAAGGTGTAGCTGATGAACCTGTTACTTTGACACCAGAATATGCTAATCGCATTGTGCAAGCTTTCGTTTTATGGCTCAGCAAAAAAAAGTGGCAAAAAAGCAAGTGAATTAAAAATTGCAGTAGGTCATGATTCTCGTATTTCTGCACCAATGTTAAAACAACAAGCTTTAATGGCAATCGTAGCTCAAGGGGCAACAGCTGTTGATTGTTCTATGGCTACAACTCCAGCTATGTTTATGTCTTTAGTATATGAAGAAACAAAATATGATGGTTCTATGATGATTACTGCAAGTCATCTTCCATTTAATCGCAATGGTATTAAATTCTTTGAACCAGAAAATGGCGGTATGGAAAAGAAAGACCTCACTGATATGCTCAAAATCGCTTGCGAATTGACTGAACAAACAGTGGATATTAGTAATGTAGAAAAATTTGATTTAGTTTCTCTTTATGCTGAAAATCTTTGCACAAAAATCCGTGAAGGTATCAACAGTAAAGATAATTATGATAAACCACTTACAGGCAATCATATCGTAGTAGATGCAGGTAATGGTGCTGGCGGATTTTTTGCACAAAAAGTTTTAGCTCAGTTAGGTGCAGATACTACAGGTAGCTTATACTTAGATCCAGATGGACATTTCCCAAATCACATTCCAAATCCAGAAAATAAAGAAGCTATGGATGCTATTCGCGGTGCAGTGCTTAATAATAAAGCTGATTTAGGTTTGATTTTTGACACTGATGTAGATAGAATGTCTGCTGTATTTAGCGATGGTCAAGAAGTAAATCGTGATGCACTCATTGCTATGATGGCTGCTATCTTAGTGAAAGATTATCCAAATTCCACTATCGTTACTGACTCTGTAACTTCTGATAAATTGACTGCGTTTTTAGAAGGTGAATTACAGTTAAAACATCATCGTTTCCAACGTGGTTATAAAAATGTAATCAATGAATGTAAACGCTTAAATGAAGAAGGCGTAGTATCTCCACTCGCTATTGAAACAAGTGGTCATGGTGCACTTAAAGAAAATTATTATCTTGATGATGGTGCATATATGGCAGTTAAACTCTTGATTGCTGCAGCTAAAACTAAAGCAGAAGGTAAAACTTTAAATAGCTTGATTGAAAAACTTGAACCACAATTTGAAACAGCAGAATATCGCTTAAAATTAAAAGGTGAAGATTTCAAAGCTTATGGGGCAAAAGTTTTAGAAACATTTACTGCTCGTGCAAAAGAAAAAGGATACCATATTGTAACACCAAATTATGAAGGTGTACGCATTAGCTTTAAAGGTGAAGCAAATGGTTGGGCATTGCTTCGTCAATCTTTGCATGATCCTAATATGCCACTTAATGTAGAAGGTAATGGTGAAGGCGATTGTGCAAAAATCACAGCAATGATGAAAGAATTATTAAGTGGTTTTGACCAATTAGATATCTCTGTATTTGATAAATAATAATATAGCGGAAAATAACAGAAGTTTATATTATTAATAATAAAACCTCGAGAAAGGTAGTTTTATGTTTCTCGAGGTTTTTATTTTATATTTGTTTTTTCCATAGATACTTTTGCATAGTTTATAAAATAATTTTTGCTGGTGTGTTTAATTTTTTATTGAAATGTTGTAAACTATAAGGAAACGCATTTGAAAGGAGTATTTTTATGGATTTACATAATTTATTGGTATTTCAAGATTTATTCAATGATGATGTTTTTAGAGATATCGAGAAAACTATTTCTCGAGAAAATTTAAATAAAGGGGCTGTTGCTGCTAAGTTGATTAATAAAGCGGAGCAGTTGGGTTTATCTGGAAATATTATACGTTCATATATGATTTATACTGTGGCTCATCAAAGTAATTGCGTATCTTATGCGGTGGAAAAATCTGGTGGTAAAATCGGTAAAAGTTTGTATCAAGCTTTTTGTCATGATATTGAATTAATAGAAAAATTATTGCTTTTAAAACCTAGTTTACTTTTGGATTGCGATTTATTAGATGATTATGAACCGACAAATATTAATCAATCTACAGCGTTTAATTTATTAGTAGAAAATCTAGATAAAGCACAGACTAGCAAAGATAAGGCAGATGTTTTTATTAATTATTATAGAACATTTGGCAGTGGAGATATGGCAGATTATCGAGCTTTCCGTTGGGATAGTGATGAAGATAGTTTAGTTGGTATTAAACATTTTGAAACTATGAAACTTCAAGATTTAATCGGCTATGAATATCAAAAACAAGAATTATTAGCCAATACGAAAGCCTTTGTAGAAGATAAGCCAGCAAATAATGTTTTACTTGTAGGGGCAAGAGGTACAGGAAAATCTTCAGGTGTAAAAGCAGTGGTGAATTCTTTCTTTGATAAGGGTTTGCGTTTAGTTCAATTAACTAAAGAGCAATTAATAGATTTACCTGTTATTATGGAGCGTCTGCGAGATTTTAGCAGTAAGAAATTCATCATTTTCTTAGATGATTTATCTTTTGAAGAATTTGAAGTGGAATATAAATATTTAAAATCAGCAATTGAAGGTGGTGCTTCGGCAAAACCTGAAAATGTACTTATTTATGCTACATCAAATCGCCGTCATTTAATTAAAGAAAGTTATAAAGATAGAGGGGCAAATGATGATGATATGCACCGCAGTGATACATTGAATGAAACTATTTCACTTTCTGATAGATTTGGTTTAATCATCTATTATATGGCACCAAACCAACAAGAATATTTAGATATTGTAGATGGTTTATTAAAACAGCATGGCATAGAATTATCTAAAGAAGAATTGCGCGTAAAAGCTGGGGCATGGGAAAAAGAACATTCTGGACGTTCCGGCAGAATAGCACAACAATTTGTAACACATTATTTAGGGCAAGTTTATAATAAATAAAAAGCAGGATTTTTCCTGCTTTTTTATTAGAAAATTTCATTGAATTTTTTATTATAGATTTAAATCATTGATAGGAAATATTGATGAAATCTTAAATCATTAGTTAATTCAGGGTGAAAGGCAGTTACAAGCATATTTTTTTGTCGTGCAGCTATGATTTTATTATCTAAAGTAGCTAAAATTTGTACATCTTTACTTGTTTTAGTGATGTAGGGAGCACGAATAAATACTAAAGGAATAGGCATATTTTTATCTATGGTAGGAATTAATAAATTAGTAGAAAAACTATTTAATTGAGAGCCATAGCCATTGCGTTTAACTGTTATATCCATAGTTGCAAGATGCGTATTTGTTTCATTTTCAATATTTTTAGCAAGCAAGATTAAGCCAGCACAAGTGCCAAATACAGGTAAACCTGAAATGATTTTTTGCTGTAAAATTTCTTTTAAGCTAAAATAATCAAGAAGTTTTCCTATAGCTGTAGACTCGCCACCAGGTAAAATAAGCCCATCAATACAATCTAAATCTTTGGCTGTTTTTACTATACGAGTTTTTGTATGTGGTATTTGCAATAAGATTTCTTGATGTTCAGCAATAGCCCCTTGCATACCTAAAATACCAATTATTTTATTCATATCAAATTACCAGCCACGTTTTGCCATTTGTTGTTCTTGAGGAATAGTATCTATTTCTATACCGACCATAGCTTCACCGAGATTTTCTGATATTTTAGCTAGTTTTTCAGGATCATTGTAAAAAGTAGTAGCTTCGACAATAGCTTTTGCTCGTTTTTGTGGATCACCGGATTTGAAGATACCAGAGCCTACAAATACACCATCAACACCTAATTGCATCATTAAGGCAGCATCAGCAGGAGTGGCAATACCACCAGCTGCAAAATTAACAACAGGAAGTTTCCATGTTCATGTACATAACAAACTAAATCAAAAGGTGCTCCCATTTTTTTAGCGATATGCATTAACTCACTAGATGTGGCAGATTTTACTCTATTAATATCTTTTTGCATAGTTCTAAAATGACGAACAGCTTCAACAACATTTCCAGTACCTGCTTCACCTTTTGTTCTAATCATACTAGCACCTTCACCAATTCGACGAAGTGCTTCACCTAAATTTCTAGCACCACAAACAAAAGGAATATCAAAATCTTGTTTATAGATATGATTTTTGTCATCAGCTGGCGTCAAAACTTCTGATTCATCAATATAATCAATGCCGATAGCTTGTAATATTTGAGCTTCGACAAAGTGACCAATGCGAGCTTTTGCCATAACAGGGATAGAAACAGCTTCTTTAATTTCTCGTATCATTTTAGGATCTGACATGCGAGCGACTCCACCTTCACGACGTATATCAGCAGGTACGCGTTCAAGTGCCATAACTGCAACGGCACCAGCTTCTTGAGCTATTTTTGCTTGCTCTACGTTGGTAACATCCATGATGACTCCGCCTTTGAGCATTTGGGCAAGATTTTTATTTAAATTGTAACGATTATTCATGATAGGCTCCTTTGATTGTAGTATATTAATTAAAATGATAAAATTGTATCAATACAATATTTAAATTTGCAAATTAAATTTTATAAATTATAGATAAAGGAGAAAAAAATAGCAAGAATGAAGGATAAATTAATTGAATTTGTATCGATACAATTAGATAAAGATTTAAAAGAGCCTTTATATGTACAATTATATGAGCAAATAAAATTAATGATAAAACAGCATTTATTATCTCCAGGATATAAATTACCAGCTGTGCGAAATCTAGCTCAAAATTTGCAAGTAAATCCAAGTACAGTGGTTAATGCTTATAAAGAATTGGAAAAAAATGGTTTTATTTTTAGTAAGCGTGGTAGCGGAAGTTATGTGGCTGAACAAGTGATTAATACTATTGATGAATTAGAAGAAAATAATCACATTCCCATTGATTTAACTGATGACTTAAAAATTTTGCAAGGTCAAAAAAATGTAATAAATATGAGTACGATATCCTTAAATCCGGATATGATTTCCATAGAGACTTTTAAGCAAGTGGTAAATAAAATTTTAGAAAGAGATAAAGGATATGCATTTACATATCAAGACAGTCAAGGTTATTTGCCACTGCGTCAATCAATCACTCAAGAATTGGCGAAAAAAAGAATAAATACAACGCCAGAATATATTCAGATTATTTCAGGTGCACAACAAGGCATAGATATAGTGGCACGTGCTATTTTAAAACATGGAGATATTGTATTTGTAGAAAATCCAACTTATCCAGGAGCGATAGCGGCTTTTCGCTCTTGTGGGGCGAAAATTATAGATATTAAATTGACAAAAGAAGGTATTGACTTAGTTGACCTCGAAAATAAATTAAGGAAATTTAGACCTAAATTGATATATGTGATGCCTAATATTCAAAATCCTACAGGCATATCTTATACAAAAGCTAATTGTCGTCGTTTAATGGGATTGGCTCGTTTTTATAATGCCTATATTTTGGAAGATGATTATATAAGTGGTCTTTGTTATCAAGAAAAATCGCCTATACCTTTAAAAGCGTATGATACAGATGATCGCGTGATTTATATTCGCAGTTTATCAAAGATTTTCATGCCAGGATTAAGACTTGCTTATTTAATCATGCCCCAAGTATTGGCACAGACTTTATTAAATGTAAAACATATTTCAGATATAGCGACTTCTGGACTTACACAGAGAGTTTTTGATTATTATTTGCGTGAAGGATTATGGCAAGAACATTTAAATTCTATTCGCAGTGTGTATAAAACACAATTTGAATTTGCTCTTAGAATGGCAAAAAAAATATTTGCCTAAAGATATAGATTATTTAAAACCACAAGGGGGATTATCTTTGTGGCTAAATTTGCCGGATAGATTAAATGCAAGTGAGATAATTGAAAAAGCTAGAAATGAAGGGGTAATAATTTGCGATGGGGCACCGTTTTTTGTGCGTAATGCTCCGAATAAACAGATACGTTTGAGTTTTGCTACGTTATCTTTGGCAGAAATAAATACAGGGATAAAAATAATTCAAAATATAACTAAATATTAAAGGGGGAATACTTATGAAAATAGGTATTGCTGGAAACGGCAAAATTGTACATGAAATGATAGGAGCTACAAAAAATATTCAAGATTTAGAAATAGTAGCTATATGTAGTCGACCACAGAGCAGACAAAAAGCAGAAGAAATAGCAGATAAATTTAATATTGATAAAATATATACAGATTATAATCAAATGCTAGAAGATGGCGAAATAGATTTTATTTATGTAGCTGTAGCCAACAGTGTACATTATGAATATACAAAAAAAGCACTAGAAGCAGGGAAAAATGTTATTTGTGAAAAACCGTTTACTATCACAGCAAAACAGATACAAGAATTAATAGATTTAGCTAAAGCTAAAAATCTATTTTTATTTGAAGCTATCACTATTTTATATGCGCCAAATTATCAATATATAAAAGAAAATTTAGAGCAAATTGGTCAATTGCGTTATGTTCATGCTAATTATGCACAATATTCTAGCCGTTATGATAGATATTTAAATAAAGATGTAGCACCAGCATTTAGCCCTGAACATGCAGGGGGTGCTTTATATGATTTAAATATTTATAATTTACATTTTGTCATAGGGGTATTGGGTACACCAAAAGAAGTTATTTATCGACCAAACTTTGGTTTTAATGGCATAGATATTTCCGGTACAGCATTATTAGATTATGATGATTATACAGTAGTATGTAGTGCAGCTAAAGACTCCGAAAGTATCAGCGGAATTGTATTTCAAGGCGAAAAAGGCTATATGGAATTAGTGGGTGCGCCGAATGCTTGTGCGTTAGTCAAAGTTCATAAAAAAGGTGAAGAAGAAATCTTGATAAATAAAGAAAAATACAATCATCGTATGGTTAATGAATTTGTAGCTTTCACAGAAATATTTAAACAGCAAGATTTAGCTACTTGTTATAAAACATTAGAACATAGCTTAAATGTAATGAAAGTATTAGAACAAGCCAGAATAAGTGGCAAAGTAGAATTTAATATTTGAGCATTTTTACTTTATAAATAGAAAAGGCATAAGAATTTTTATTCTTATGCCTTTTCTTTAGATAAGTTATATTTTTAAAGAAAGTTGTTAGCGATTTTGTTTAATTATTTAATGTAATTAGCAATTAATTCTACAGCTTTATCTATGCCACAGCGACCTACATTGATTATCATGTCATAATCTGCGCAATCACCCCATGTAGAACCTGTATAATAATTATAGTAAGAAGCACGTTTAGCATCTTCTTTTTTTAATGTAGCTAAATCTTTATGATAAACATTAGTGCCTCGTATTTTGCGGAATTCATCATCTGCACAAATAAAGAAGTGATGAGCATTTTTTACATCTTTCAAAATGAAATTAGCACAGCGACCGACAAAAATACCAGAATTTTTTTCAGCAAGTGCTTTGATAGCTTTTGATTGTGGAGTGAATAAATAATTATCGTCTTCTACATTCAAATCAGCAAACATAGTTTCATATGGAGAAACACTGCCATAGAGATTATCATATGTTAAATCTAATTCATCAAGAGAAACACCTTTTTCAAGATGAGCAGAAATAAATGCGACAAGTTTGCGGTCATATAACGGTATTTGTAATTGTTTAGCTAATTTTTCAGCGATTTCACGACCACCAGCACCATATTGACGACCAATAGTAATAATACAATTACTCATGAAATAATCCTCCTATTTATAAGAGAGCGCCTACAAAAGTAGATGCTCTTTATTATTATTTATTATATTTATCTTTAATTAAGCAAAAGGATTTTCTGTTGGATACATCATAGTTTTTGGTTGATTGAAAGCTACATCTTCAACACCTAAGAATTTGAAGATACTGAATAAAGCTTTACCATAATGACCGAATGCTACAGCACCATGATGTGGATATTGTTTTTCAATGAGTACATGACGATAGAAACGACCCATTTCAGGAATAGCGAAGATACCAATACCACCGAAGGAACGAGTAGCAACAGGTAATACTTCACCTTCTGCTATATAAGAGCGTAATTGTCCAGCTGCATTGCTTTGGAGACGATAGAATGTGATTTTACCTGGAGCAATATCGCCTTCCAAAGTACCACGAGTGATATCTGGAGTGCCACCATTTTCAAGTAAACGATTTTGGATAAGCTGATATTTGATAGCACCTTTAGCGAGTTTGCACATAGGAGTATTACCGCAATGGAAGCCCATGAATGTATCTTTGAGGGTGTAGTTTTTATATTTTGGTGCAATATCTTCTTCAAATAAATCTTTTGGTACGGAGTTGTTGATATCGAGAAGAGTTACAGCATCGCCACTTACGCAAGTTCCAATATATTCGCTGAGTGCGCCATAGATATCTACTTCACAAGCAACAGGAATACCACGAGATACAAGACGGCTATTTACATAGCATGGTTCAAAACCAAATTGAGATGGGAATGCAGGCCAACATTTATTAGCAAATACTACATATTTTCTAGAACCTTTATGTTTTTCAGCCCAATCAAGTAATGTTAATTCATATTGAGCCATGCGTTTTAAAAGATCTGGATATGGATTAGCTGTGCCCATTTCTTCAGCCATATCTTTAACGATATCATCAATACGTGGGTCATCAGCATGTTCTTTATAAGAAACAAGTAAATCAAGTTCGGAGTTTTCTTCGATTTCTACGCCTAAATCATAAAGTGGTTTGATTGGAGCATTGCAAGCAAAGAAATCTTGTGGACGAGGACCGAAAGTGATGATTTTTAGATTTGCTACACCGATTAAAGCGCGTGCAACAGGATTGAATTCATTGATCATTTCAGCGATTTCATCAGCAGTACCTACAGGATATTCTGGAATGAATGCTTTGATTTTTCTAAGACCAAGATTGTAAGAGCAGTTGAGCATACCGCAATAAGCATCGCCACGACCATTGATGAGGTCTTTGCCTGTTTCTTCAGCAGCAGCTACATACATTACAGGGCCATCGAATTTTTGAGCAATTAAAGTTTCAGGAGTTTCTGGACCAAAGTTACCTAAGAAAACAACTAAAGCATTACAGCCAGCAGTTTTAACTTCTTCAACTGCTTTGAGCATATCGATTTCATTTTCTACTACAGTTTGAGCTTCGAAAATTTCACCATATTGTTTAGTGTAAGCTTCAACGATTGCTTTTCTACGATTTTCAGAAAGAGAAACGATAAAGCAATCACGACTTACAGCAATGATACCAAGTTTTACATCAGGAATATTATTAAACATGAATATACTCTCCTTTTATATATACACAATATATTTACTATTTTATTATTTTGCTTTTGTGCTTAGGCACAATCAAGAACAATTAAAGAATACCATGTAGTGATGTTTTTGTCAATAAAAAATTTTTTAGAAAATTTATAATAATAGTTTAATAGAAAAGTCGTCTTTTTATAAAAGAAATGTTTCTGTGTAAGATATTGAAAAATAATATTTTTACTTATTTATAATAAAATAGAAAAATAATATTAAAAAAATCTGAAAAATTATAAAATAAATATTGAACGGATAAATTCAAAGATGATATATTTAAAACAACAAATGTGCTTAAGCACAAAAGAGAGGCGGTAAATGATGAAATATTTATTAGGTTTAGATATAGGAACTTCAGCGACAAAGACAGTATTATTTGATGAAACTATGAAAGTTATAGCTTCAGCTTCAGAAGAATATCCAATGTATCAACCACAAAATGGTTGGGCAGAACAAAATCCAAAAGATTGGTATAATGCTTCCTTACATACAATTCAAGAAGTTTTGGCAAAATCTAAAATCAATCCTGAAGATGTAAAAGGCATAGGTTTATCTGGCCAAATGCATGGGTTAGTAATGCTTGATGAAAATAATGAAGTAATTCGTCCTTCAATTATTTGGTGTGACCAAAGAACAGTAAAAGAATGTGAAGAAATCACTGCTAAGGTTGGAGCTGAAAGATTGATAGAAATTACAGCTAATCCAGCATTGACAGGATTTACAGCATCAAAAATTTTATGGGTTAGAAATAATGAACCAGAAAATTATGCAAGATGTAAACATATTTTATTGCCAAAAGATTATGTACGTTTTTGCATGACAGGTGAGTATGCAACAGAAGTATCTGATGCAAGTGGAATGCAATTATTAGATATTCCAAAACGTCAATGGTCAGATGAGATTTTAGAAAAACTTGATATAGACAAAAATTTATTGGCAAAAGTATATGAATCTCCAGAAGTAACAGGACATATTAATGATGAATTTGCTAAATTATCAGGACTTAGCACTGATACAGTAGTTGTAGGTGGTGCAGGAGATAATGCGGCAGCAGCTATTGGTACTGGTATCGTAAAAGACGGTAAAGCATTCACTACAATTGGTACAAGCGGTGTAGTATTTGCACATACAGATAAATTAAGTATTGATCCAAAAGGTAGAGTTCATACTTTTTGTTGTGCAGTACCAGGTTGTTGGCATGTAATGGGTGTAACACTTGCAGCAGGTTTATCACTTAAATGGTTCCGCGATAATATAGCTGATAATTATAAAGCAAAAGCAGAAGAATTGGGAAAAGATCCATATGTACTCATGAATGAAGCAGTAGCAAAAATTCCATGTGGCAGTGATAGATTGATGTATTTACCATATTTGATGGGCGAAAGAACACCACATCTTGATCCAAATTGTAGAGGCGTATTCTTTGGTTTATCTGCAATTCATACAAAAGAAAATATGATGAGAGCTGTCATGGAAGGTGTAGCATATTCACTTAGTGATTGTTATGACATTTTGAAAGAAATGGGCGTAACAGTAGATGAAATGATGGCATGTGGTGGCGGTGGCAAAAGCCAGTATGGCGTCAGATGCTTGCAGATATGTTTGAATGTGAAGTAAAAACATTGACTTCTGAAGAAGGTCCAGCATTAGGGGTAGCTATTTTAGCTGGTGTAGGAGCTGGAATTTTTAAAGATGTAGTATCTGCTTGTGATGAATTTATCAAAACAGGAACAAATTGCAGTCCAATAAAAGAAGAAAGTGAATATTATAAACAAGGACATGCTTTATACAAAAAAGTATATGCGCAATTAAAAGGTTGTTATCAGGATTTAGCTAAGTTATAAATTTTATATATTTAAGAGGAGAGTAAATAATGGGAACAATAAAATCTGAAGTAGCATTTCAAACGACATCAGCAAGTCGTGTAAAATTTGTGAGAATTTTCGTATTTGTGGTTGCTGGTATGGCAGGTTTATTATTTGGTCTTGACCAAGGGGTTATTTCTGGAGCTTTACCATTTATTGCCAAAGAATGGGAACTTACAAGTCGTTTACAAGAATGGGTAGTAAGCTCTATGATGGTAGGTGCAGCTATTGGGGCAATTATTGCTTCAAGATTATCTTCTGGAATTGGTCGTAAAAATCTTTGATGATTGGTGCTGCATTATTTATTGTGGGTTGTCTTGGTTCTGGTATGGCAACAAGTGTAGAAATGCTGATTGGTGCTCGTTTGATTTTAGGTCTTTCTGTAGGTATAGCATCTTATACAGCTCCATTATATTTAGCTGAAATGTCAGACAAAGATGCTCGTGGAAGTATTATTTCTGGTTATCAATTAATGGTTACAGTAGGTATTTTAGTAGCTTTCTTATCTGATACTTATTTTAGTTATACTGGTGATTGGAGAGCTATGCTCATGGTCATTGCTATTCCAGCAGTAGCACTTATTTTATGTGTATTAGCATTGCCTGAAAGTCCTCGTTGGCTTGCTTCTAAAGGTCGTTTCCAAGAATCTGCTAATGTATTAAGTTCTATGCATACTAATGTTGAAATTGCAAAAACTGAATTACATGATATTAAAGAAAATTTAAAAGTAAAACAAGCTGGTTGGGAATTATTCAAAGCTAATAAAAATGTTCGTCGTGCAGTATTTTTAGGTGTATTACTTCAATTTATGCAACAGCTCACAGGCTTCAATATCATTATGTATTATTCTCCAAAAATTTTAAGTATTGCAGGTTTCTCTTCTACAGAAGAACAGATGATAGGTACTGTAGTCAATGGTCTTGTATTCGTTTTAGCAACATTTATTGCTGTAGGTACTGTTGATAAATCTGGTCGTAAACCAGCATTATCTAGATGTTTTGCTATAATGGCTGTTTCCTTATTTGTTTTAGGTCTTTGCTTCTTTGGTTTAGAAAGTGGAAATACATCTACATGGATTCCTTACTTATCTGCTGGCATGGTAATTTTAGCAATTATTGGCTTTGGTTTTGGTGCAGGTCCTGTTGTATGGATTTTATGTTCTGAAATTCAACCACTTAAGAGCCGTGATTTTGGTATTGCTTGCTCTACAATGACTAACTGGTTATCTTGTACTTTAATCGGTGCTACATTCTTAACTTTACTTGATACATTAGGTTCTACAATGACTTTCTGGCTCTATGCAGCATTGAATGCTTTATTTGTATATTTAACAATGCGTTATGTACCTGAAACAAAAAGGTGTAACATTAGAAAAAATTGAACAGAACCTCATGGAAGGTAAAAAATTAAAAGATATCGGTTGTTAATTAAATTTTGATGAGTTATCCTATAATGCTGTGTTATTATATGTATATAATAGTGTAACTTTACTAAGAGATTTTAACAGCATTATAGGAGGTACTTTTGGTGGTTACGATAAAACAAATTGCGGACCTTTGTGGTGTCTCACGAGGAACAGTGGATAGAGTTATAAACGAACGTGGCAATGTAAAGCCAGAGACGAAAGAACTTGTGTTATCTATGGCAAAAGAATTAGGTTATAAGCCAAATCCAGCAGGAAAAGCACTATCTGCTAGAAAGAAAAATCCAGTGGTGGGAGTTGTGATTTCATCAGAAGGCAATCCTTTTTTGATGATGTTATCAGAGGTATAAAATTAGCTGCGGAGAAATATGAGATTTATGGATTGAAAGTCATTTGGAGAAATATGAGAGGCTATGATGTAAAATCTCAACATGAAATTATGAAAGAGCTTAAAGATAAAGTAAATGCCTTGATTATTAATCCAGTAAATGACCCTGTAATTATAAATGAAATCAATGAATTTGTAGATGCTGGAATTTTTGTAGTAACAATAAATAATGATGTAGATAATTCCAAACGTCAATGTTATGTAGGTAGTGACTATACTAATGGCGGTGAAACAGCAGGTGCATTATTGCAGATGATTATACCAAATGGGCTAATATAGGTATAGTCATGGGTTCATCAAAGGTATTAGGTCATAAGCAACGTTTAGCTGGATTTGAAGAAAATATAAATAAAAAATCCTAAATTTAAAATAGTAGATATTCAAAGAAAATGATGATGATGATAATATCTTCATATGATAAGACTAAGATGATGTTGACAAA
>ENA-OPZM01000525-OPZM01000525.1-human-gut-metagenome-genome-assembly--contig:-NODE-525-length-16303-cov-1.995364_pt1 | contig 16303 bp, 25 predicted proteins | sample MGYA00242478_ERZ504493 | MGnify/ENA primary metagenome ERZ504493 (study PRJEB26092, sample SAMD00036227) | human gut metagenome | host: Homo sapiens | study: EMG produced TPA metagenomics assembly of...
CGGGGATCCAGAAGACGATCCGCTATATCCGCAGGCTGCAGTCAGAGATTTGAGATCCTGGAAGGCGGAGACCTGGACTATTCTATTACCGTCAGCGGAAGAGACGAGCTGGCCTCGCTGGCGGCAGGACTGGATGCCATGAGAGTTTCCCTGAAGGAACAGATGGAGGAAGATGCAAAGCTGACGGCGGCATACCGAAAACTGGTAACAGAAGTTTCTCATGATTTGAGGACACCGCTGACCTCGCTGATGATCTATACAGAAATCCTGCGGCAGGGAGATATGGAAGACAAAGAGCAGCTGGAAAATTATATTGACAAGATCCACAGAAAAGCGCATCAGATCAAAATACTTTCGGATCATATTTTTGAATATTCTCTGGTCAGCGGTCGGGAAGAGGTTGAGCTGGAGGAGGCGGAGGATATGGGGCTGATCTTTTACGACAGCCTGTCTGAGATGGCAGCCTACTTAGAGCAACAGGGATATGGTGTGACCCGCAGGCTTCAGTGGAATGGCTGCAGGATACGGATCAATCAGGAATATATCAGCAGGATCCTGGACAATATTACATCAAACATTCTTAAATATGCAAGACAGGACGCCCCGGTCCAGATTGGAACAGTAAAGGCCGAGGAGGAAGAAGCTGCCGGAATCTATTTTGAGAACCGGATTGAAAAGGATGTGGATGACAGAGAAAGCACAAAGATCGGGATCCAGAGCGTGGAGAAGATGATGCAGAAGATGGGCGCTACTGCCAGGTGGAAAAAGAGGAGGAGCTGTTTAAGATCACGCTGTGGTTTCCGGCGGTCAGGGAAGAGTAGGGAGGCTTGGAATCTTCCTGTCTGAAAATAAAAAGGGAAAGGAACAAAAGCGTCCTTTCCTGAATGTCTGTGTTTTATATGTATTATCTTCCGCGCAGTCTGGCGAAAAAGCCTTCTTCTTCTGAGGGGTATCCAATGGACCGCGGATACCTTTGACTGCGGTGATATAGATACCGCTGACGGTTGCCTTGACTTCCTTTTTCACTGGGATCAGTGGGAAAACCTCTGCATCACACATCAGAGTCATGATCTTCGGGCCTACCTTAGCCTTCACTACCGGCACCTTGGAGCGGCGCAGGTATTTTGGCGTGCTTTCCAGTACAATGGGAGGGAAATCGGCGTCTTTCAGACGCATCTTGCCCTTGTCGATGATCAGCATGGACATGGTCTGGGCCATGGCATCGATCTGCTCCTGCTGTTCTGCCTGCTTCTTTTCAGCTCTTTTACCCAAGAAATATAAAACAATACATGCAACGATTAATATTACCAATATCACAAGTAATACGATGGTTAACGTACTCACGACAGACCTCCTGTTCATTCAAAATTTCACGCCATTTATTGTATCATTGTTTCCGGACAAGTGCAAGAGATTTGCGATTATAGGGTTACTTTTCTTAAAAGTACAGCTATAATATATAAGGTAATCATTAAATAAAATTTAGCTGGGAGAGTAGAATGTCAGATAATATTTTAGAAATTTTCGCAACTTCATATATGTGGCTGCTGGAGCACATGTTTCTGATCAATGTTGTGTTCTCTTTCCTGATTATATTTTTTCAGAGGAAAAATCCAACCACAGTCTGGGCGTGGCTGCTGCTTTTGTATTTCATTCCGATCCTGGGGTTTCTCCTGTACATGATCCTGGGACAGAATTTCAGGAAGGAACGCATGTTCAAAATGAAAGAGATTGAAGGAGAGATCAAATATGCGGTCCGGCGGCAGGAGGAATCGATCTATCGAAAAAAACTAAGGCTTAGGGATCCGGAACTGGAACGGTTTAAGAGCCTGATCCTTTATAACCTGAATGAGGGAGAGGCCGTGCTGACGGATAATAACGATATCCGTATCTACACGGACGGAAGGGAAAAATTTAATGCGCTTCTAAATGAAATGGATCATGCAAGAAATTATATCCATATCCAGTATTATATTATCCGGAGTGATGAACTCTGGAAGGAGATTGAAGAGGTTCTCCTTAGAAAAGCAAGACAGGGCGTGGAGATCAGGATCCTGTTTGACAGCATGGGCTGCCGCGGACGCAAAGGAATGCACAAGGCAGACTGGGACAGACTCCGGAAAGCAGGAATCCAGGTGGCGGAATTTTTCCCGGCGGTGCTTGGCAAGCTGCAGCTTAGAGTGAACTACCGGAATCACCGGAAGATTGCGGTGATCGACGGACGGATCGGATTTGTAGGAGGGTTTAATGTAGGAAGGGAATATCTGGGAAAGGACCGGAAGTTTGGCTACTGGAGAGACACGCATATCTGCATCGAAGGTTCGGCGGTCACGTCCCTGGCGGTGCGTTTTGTGCTGGACTGGAACTATGCGGCCAGAGAAAATATTTTCTGGAGGACCGGCTGTTTGAGATACCAACCTACGTAAGGAACGGGAGAGACCCGGTGCAGATCATCTCCAGCGGCCCGGACTCAAAAAGCCAGACCATCCGTAATAACTATCTGCGGCTGATCCACATGGCAAGAAAGAGTATTTATATCCAGACGCCTTATTTCATCCCGGACGATGATATAAAAAATGCATTGATCATAGCGGTAAAATCCGGGATCGACGTGCGGATCATGGTGCCCTGTAAGCCGGATCACCCGTTTGTGTACTGGGCGACCTATTCATATCTGGGAGAGATGATCGAGGCGGGAGCCAGATGCTATACCTACGACAATGGATTTCTCCATACAAAATGCCTGTGTGTAGACGGGCTGGTCAGCTGTATCGGCACGGCCAATATGGATATCCGGAGTTTTGCGCTGAACTTTGAGGTCAATGCGGTAATTTACAGCGCCAGGACAACGGAGCGGCTGATGGAGGCCTTTGAAAACGATATTCCCAAGAGCACATTGGTAACACGCAAAAAGTATAAGCAGAGAAGCCTTATGATCCGGACCAAGGAGCAGTTCTGCCGGCTGCTTTCGCCGGTGCTTTAACGGCTGCTGGCGGGATTCTTTTATGAAATATCTCTAAAAATACTAGGAAACCGGGACAAGATGTGCTATAACATAAGAGTGTATTTTTGATGATTTACGAGGTGTAAGATGAAAAAGAAATTAGTAATCATGTTGACAGGAGTTTTTGCGGCGTCCATGCTGCTGGCAGCATGCGAGGCAAGCAAGGGGCTGGAGACGGATGACCTGAAGATCACCCAGTATAAAGGCGTGGAAGTGGATGAAGTGGAGAAGCCGGATGAAGTTACGGATGAAGACGTGGATGCATCGATCCAGGCTATCCTGCAGACAAATGCGACGACTACTGAGGTGACCGACCGTCCGGTTCAGGAGGGCGATACGGCGACAATTGATTTTACCGGAAAGATTGACGGTGCAGAATTTGAAGGCGGTTCCAGCACGGATTATCCGCTGGTGATCGGTTCGGGATCTTTTATTGAAGGGTTTGAAGACAGCATTGTCGGACACAATATCGGGGATACCTTTGACTGGAATGGAAAATTTCCGGATGACTACAGTAATGCGGACTATGCAGGAAAAGATGTGACCTTTACGATTACCGTGAAGGGAATCGGAGTAGAGGAAGTGCCGGAGCTGACAGATGATTTTGTACAGACTGTTTCTGAAGAATCAAAGACTGTGGATGAGTATAAGGAAGAAGTAAAGAAGCAGCTGGAAGATGAAGCTGAGACTACTTATAACGATACACTTCGTCAGGAAGTATGGCAGACAGTGCTGGACAATACAGAGGTGAAAAACTATCCGGAGGATGAAGTGACAGAGATGTCGGATTCTCTGAAGTCTCAGTATGAGAGTGCGGCAGAGTATTACGGAACGCCGGTGGAGGATTTCATCGAGACACAGATGGGTATGACCATGGATGAGTTTGAGGAGCAGGTAGACACGGCTGTCCGCAGCAGTATCAAAGAGACTATGATAACGGATGCGATTGCAAAGGAAGAGAAGATCAGCCAAGTGATGACGAGTATAACAAGCAGTTCGAAGAAATGGCTGAATCCTACGGATACGAGGATGTGGATGCGCTGAAAGAAGCGGCAGAGGAAGATGATCTGAAAGAAATCGCGCTGAACAACCTGGTAAAAGACTGGCTGGTGGAAAACTGTATCCAGGTAGCCGGAGAATAAAAAATAAAAACAAGACGGCATGGCTGTAAAGAGCTGTGCCGTTTTTTGGGTATACCCGGCGGGCGCCGCTGTGTTTGCGGCGTGCATACTTGTGACCCGGCGGCGTGACTGTATATTAAAATAGAAAGAATGAAATGGAAAATAGTGCCTGGGTCTTCTCAAATCCGGTCAATGGAAGTAGAATGAAAAGGGATTTAGAGGAGGAAAATGTCATGAGACCCGTGATTGAGATTGAAAATCTAACAAAATATTATGGAAAGCACAGAGGGATCGAACACCTGAATCTGGTTGTGGATGAGGGCGAGTTCTTTGGATTTATCGGGCCGAACGGAGCGGGAAAGAGTACTACGATCCGCACGATACTGGGGCTTTTGAGACCGCAGGAAGGTAGTGTGAGGATCCTTGGCAGGGAGCTGGGAGCCGGAGGCGGCAGCAAAAGCGGAGCGGGACGCGAAAAGATCCGGAAAGGACTGTTAAGAGAGATCGGATACATGCCCTCGGAAGCTTTTTTCTACAGCTGGATGAAGGTGGAGGATGTGCTGAAGTTTTCAGCATCCTTTTATGATAGAGACTGTAGTGAAGAATGTGGACGGCTTTGCGAACGCCTGAAGCTGGATACCCGGAAGAAGGTGGATGAGCTGTCGCTGGGCAACCGGAAAAAGGTCAGTATCGTGTGTGCGCTGCAGCACGGGGCGAAGCTTTATGTGCTGGATGAGCCGACCAGCGGTCTGGATCCTTTGATGCAGCGGGAATTTTTTGAGATCCTGAAGGAGAGAAACGAGTCAGGAGCATCGGTATTCCTTTCCTCTCATGTGCTCGGCGAGGTGGAACGGTACTGCCACCGGGCGGCGATCATTCGGGAGGGCTCTATTATTGCAGTGGATAGTGTGGACAAGATCCGCCGTTCCTCGGCAAGAAAGGTGACTGTCAGAGGCGTCAGTGAACTTCCAGGGATTTTCATGGAGAAGGCAGAGATTTTGGATGACGGCGTACGCTTCTTTTACCGGGGCGAAATGGAAAAGCTGATCGGGGCGCTGCAGGGACTTCCGATCCGGGATCTGACTATTACAGAGCCGGATCTGGAGGAAGTATTTCTTCATTTTTATGAGGGGGAATCAAGATGAATATTTTAAAAAATGAGATGCGTCAGGGACTGAAAGGACTGCTGCTGTGGGGACTGATCATCGGCGGGACCATTGTGCTTTGCGTGGCGCTGTTTCCGGATCTGAAAAAAGAGTTTGGAGATATGGTGGATGCGATGGCGGACATGGGCGGATTCGGAGCGGCGTTTGGCATGAATCAGCTGAATTACGGGGAGATAACCGGATTTTACGGGATATATGCGGGAAGTATGCTGGGGATCGGCGGCATTTTCTTTGCGGCTGTCCTTGGCACGGGAATCCTGGCAAAGGAAGAAAAAGAACATACGGCAGAGTTCCTGCTGACGCATCCGGTTACCCGGACGTCGGCGTTTTTTCAAAAGCTAACTGCTATGCTGGTACAGATTCTGCTGATGAACGGGATCGTAATTTTGTTGTCCCTGCTTTCCTTTCGGATTATTGGGGAAACTCCGGAGTGGAAAGGTGTGTGGCTTTTTCACCTTGCACAGCTGCTGATGCAGACAGAGATTGCCTGTATCTGTATGGGTATTTCGGCGTTTCTGAGAAAGGGTAGTGTGAGTATCGGGATCGGTGTGGCGGCGCTTTTATATTTTCTGGGGCTGTTTGGAAATATTACGGAAGAGGCGGAAAAGGTGAAATATATTACACCCTATGCTTATGCAGATGCGGCGGATATCCTGCCGGACGCGGCTTTAGACGGGACGTGGTCCTGATTGGGATGGGGTATGCGTTTCTGGGGCTGACGATCGGATATGTGAAGTACCAGAGGAAGGATATGTATTAGGGAAGGTTGTACAAGGGAATGTTAGAACGTTTAAATACTGTGATTGAAAAGCATATGGCGTTTGTGACGCCGGCCTGCCTCGTCCTGGGCGTGGCTTTTCCTGAGATTGCGGGGAAAGGAGTGCCGCTGGTGCCGGTAATGTTTGCGGTTATGACATTTATCGGAGCACTGAAATCCAGTTTTCGGGATATTGCAGAAGTGTTTCGAAGGCCCTTCCCACTGCTTCTGTCCATGCTGATCCTTCATGTGGTTATGCCGGCGCTGCCTGCGGCTGGGGCATCTGCTGTTTGCGGACCAGGTGGATCTGATCACAGGAATGGTGCTGGAGTTTGCCGTGCCAACGGCTGTGGTGGGGGTGATGTGGGTTTCAATATACAAAGGAAATCAGCCGATGATTCTCTCACTGGTGGTCATTGATACGGTGCTGGCGCCCTTTGTGATCCCGGTTACGCTCCATGTTCTGATCGGGGCCAGAGTGAAAATGAATACAATGGAAATGATGCAGGAGCTTGTCTTTATGATTGCGCTTCCTGCGGTGCTGGCGATGTGTCTTAATCAGATCAGCCGTGGAAGGGTAAAGGAAACCTGGCCTCCGAAGCTGGCGTTTTTTTCTAAAATCTGTCTGGTGTTTGTAGTAGTATCAAACTCGTCAAAGGTGGCGCCCTACATACGCATCTGACGTCAAGGCGTGTTGCGGTGGCTTTTTGTATCCTTTTGCTTGCAGGAACAGGATACCTGCTTGGATGGACTGTGGCTCATATACTGCGCATGGGACGCGGAAATGCGGTGGCGGTGATGTATGGTGCGGGCATGAGAAATATCAGCGCCGGCGCGGTGATCGCATCCGCATATTTTCCGGGCGAGGTGTTGTTCCCGGTGATGATCGGAACACTGTTTCAGCAGGTGCTGGCGGCATCCTTTGGCACCTGGATTTCACGGAAAAAGAGGAAGGGGAAAAGAAGGTATGAAGATCATTATCTCACCGGCTAAAAAGATGAATATAGATACAGATTCCCTGGCACCGGAGACGAGCCCGGTGTTTTTGGACGAGACAAAAATTCTGCTTGAGTGGTTGAGGACATTATCCTATGAGGAATTGAAAAAGCTCTGGAATTGTAATGACCGTATTGCCTCACAGAATGATAAAAGGGTGCGGCATATGGATCTGGAAAAGGGGCTTACGCCGGCAATCCTTTCATATGAAGGAATCCAGTATCAGTATATGGCTCCGGCGGTATTTGAGGAAAAGGCCATGGTGTATATCCAGGAGCATCTGCGGATCCTGTCAGGGTTCTACGGGGTGCTGAAGCCGCTGGATGGTGTGACTCCGTACCGTCTGGAGATGCAGGCAAAGGTAAAAGCAGAGGATAAAAGAGATCTCTATGCGTTCTGGGGCGACAAGTTATACCGGGAAGTGCGGGGAGACGATCATGTGATCGTGAATCTGGCGTCCAAAGAGTATTCCCGGTGTGTGGAGGCGTATCTTCAGCCGGAGGACCGGTACGTTACCTGCGTATTTGGCGAGCTTACCGGAGGCAGGGTCAAACAGAAGGGGACACTGGCGAAGATGGCCAGAGGAGAGATGGTACGGTTTATGGCAGAGAAGAATATACAGGATCCGGAAGGTATGAGGGAGTTTGACCGGCTGGGATACCGTTTCAGTGAAGCCTGCTCCCGGGAGGATGAGTATGTATTTCTCAAGACTTTTTAACAGGACGCAAGAGACAGAATATATGAGAGAGGGAAGGTGGAAGGAATGAGCCGGGTAAAATGTATCGCACTGGATCTGGACGGGACAACGCTAAACAGCAGCGGGGAGCTGAGCATAAGAACGGAAGCGGCTCTTTTGAAGGCGGCCTCCCAGGGGATAGAGATCATCGTGGCAAGCGGAAGGTCTCTTGCTTCCCTTCCGGTATGTATCCGAAGGATTCCTGGAATCCGGTATGCCGTGACATCTAATGGGGCGGCGGTTTACGATCTGGTGTCCGGGGAACTCTTAAGGGCATATCGGATGACTGCGGAATCTGTAGAGGCGGTCCTGGCGGTGACGGAGAGAGCGTTGGTGAATGGGAAGCGGACACCCGGGGAGAGCATGCCGCTGGCGTATGAGACTTTTATCGAAGGAGTGCCTATGCTCAGGCCTCCTATGTGGCGGATCCGGTAAGGTACGGCGCGGCGGAGAGGGCCATTTCCTTATATTCAGAGGACCAGACGGCCGGTGGAGGACATACGGGCGTTTATCCGAAAGCATAAGGAGAGGCTGGACTGCATCGACGTGGTAATCCCAGAAGGAGAAGAAAAGCAGCGATTATGGAAGGTGCTGGAAAAAGAGGTGGAGGATATATATATCACTTCGTCGGTGCCGCAGCTGCTGGAAATAGCATATAAGGAGGCCGGAAAAGCACCGGCAGTGCAGTTTCTGCTGGAACGGCTGGGGATCAGCGCTGCGAGCTGGCAGCCTTTGGGGATGGAGACAACGACTGCGCGCTTCTGGAATATGCCGGACTTGGGATTGCAGTAGAAAATGCCTGCAAAAGCTGCCTTGCGGCAGCAGACAGGGTGACGGCATCCAATGACAAGGATGGAGTTGCGATAGAAATAGAGAAGTTTCTTGAGGGCTAAAGGGGACAGGGGCTTTGACGAATAGGGACACGGAGAACGACGAAAGGGGACGTACACTTTTGCAAAAAGTGTACGTCCCCTTTCGTTACCGCTTACAGTTTTTCGCCTGTCAGCATTTCGTATCCCTGCAGGTATTTGTCAATTGTTTTCTGCACAATGTCCTCCGGCAGTGTCCAGTCGTTGTCCGGGTTGGCTTTCAGCCAGTCGCGGGCGAACTGCTTGTCAAAGGACGGCTGAGAGTGTCCCGGCTCGTATCCGTCTGCCGGCCAGAAGCGTGAGCTGTCCGGTGTCAGCATCTCGTCGCCCAGCACGATGTTTCCGTCTTTGTCCAGACCGAACTCGAACTTGGTGTCTGCAATGATAATGCCGCGGCTAAGTGCGTAGTCTGCGCATTTTTTTGTAGAGAGCCAGTGTGTAGTCTCTAAGCTTTGCAGCGTATTCTTCTCCTTTTCCCGGGAAATATTTTTTCCAGGTGAGCGATGCTCTGCTCGTAGGAAATGTTTTCGTCATGGTCTCCGATCTCGGCTTTGGTAGAAGGAGTGTAGATCGGCTCCGGCAGCTTGTCGGATTCTTTTAAGCCCTCCGGCAGCTTGATGCCGCAGACAGTGCCGTCTTTCTGGTAGCTGGCCCAGCCGCTTCCGGTAATGTAGCCCCGGACGATACATTCGATGGGCAGCATCTCGAGCTTCTGGCACATCATGCTGTTGCCGTCAAATTTTGGCTGCTGGAAGAACTCCGGCATATCCTTCACGTCGGTGGAGATCATGTGATTCGGAAGAATGTCTTCGGTCATGTTGAACCAGAATTTTGACATCTGGGTCAGAACGGTGCCCTTTTTGGTAACGTCATTTTTTAAGATTACGTCAAAGCAGCTGATACGGTCGGTTGCAACCATGATCAGACTGTCGCCATTGTCATAGATTTCGCGTACTTTTCCTTCTTTGATTGGTTTCATTGCGTATACCTCTCTTCATTTTCATGGATTAAAAAGCTCTATATAATAGGAAAACAAATTTTGTAAAAAAAAGCAATAGTTTTTTCGAATTTTAAACGGAATCATCTGCAAAAAATACGCAGGATATGAACGAAATCTTTTTCGTTCATATCCTGCGGGAGTATTTTTGCTTATAATGTGTCACCGCGGCGGATATAGCCCGGTTTTTCAGGATCTGCGGTCAGATCTTTGGCATGGATCACTTTGGCGTGTTTGTCCACCACATGGTTTTCGATATGTACATCTTCACTGATGATGCAGCCGGAAGGATGACACTGTTTTTGATCACGGCACCCTTTTTGATCACACAGCCACGTCCGATAATGGAATTCTCAATGGTTCCCTCGATAAGACAGCCGTTAGACACAACAGAATTTTTCACATCTGCAGTATCAAAATACTGTGTCGGACAGGAATCGTTGGTCCGGGTATAAATGGGCCATTCATCATCAAAAAGATTCTGAGCGGTCTTAAAGTCGATCAGAGAGATATTTGCGTCATAGTAACTCTTGAAATCAGTAATGGAAGCAAAATATCCTCTGTGTGAAACTCCGCGGATATCCAGCTCATCGCAGGAGGCATTGACGATATCCGCCAGTGTGTACATGGAAGAGGTCTTCTTTGCTTTATGAACCAGCTCGATGAACAGCTCTTTTTTTCATGATATAGGTATCCATAAAAATGTTGCGGTTCTTAGCATTTCCATGGTTCTGGTCGATAGAGAGAAGTCCCTTCTGCCGGTTCAGATTCAAGGTAAAGCAGTTCAGGAAATATTCCTTGGCAGTATCCACGGAATGATATAAAAGTGTAATATCTGCTCCGGAGTCAATGTGATTCTGCAAAAGTTCGCTGTAATTTGCCGTATAGATCATATAGCTGGGGGCGATGATCACATAGGGATAATGCTCCTTTTCGATATATTCCATGTTTTCCATGTAAGCGGCGATATCATTATTATAAATGGTAAAGCCGGTTCCCAGTTCTGCGTAAAGGATCTGGAGCCGTCCTCTTTTGGAGTTGATGTTGTAATGACGTCCGGTTCCCAGATGAGCGGTCAGAGACTGCGGTTTTCTGCGGATGTAGACCTGCATGTGGTCGATGCCGCTGTTGCTCATATTTGAAATCTGAAAGTCGATGACACGGTAACGTCCCAGGAAGGAAAAAGCACCAACCGGACGGTATGCCTGCATACCCTCCACCTGGATATGGTTTCCGGCAAAATTAATGATCCCAAATGCTCTTGCCATATTATTCTACCCCCTTTACACGTTTGGATACCAGTTCGATATGCTCGCTGTCCGCACTGCCGACCACGGCCTCTTTGCCGATCTTTACGTTGTCAGCTACCAGAGCTCTGGTTACCACGCGCCTTCTTCAACTACGACACCGGGCATGAGACGCTGTCAATGATCTTTGCGCCGGCGCCGACTTTAGCGCCTGTAAATAAGACGGAGTTGCGAACCTCGCCCTCAATGATACAGCCCTGGGTGATAAAAGCCTGATTGATCTGGGCGTCCGGACCTATGTACTGCGGAAGGGAGGTGACGTCTTCTGTATAGATTTTCCAGGTCGGGTCGTGCAGATCCAGCTCGTTATTCTTATCCAGAAGGTCCATATTTGCTTCCCAGAGAGAATCGATAGTTCCCACATCTTTCCAGTAGCCTTTGAATTTGTAGCATACAGCTTGTTGCCGTTATTCAGCATCTGAGGAATGATATCCTTGCCGAAATCATGGTTGGAATCCGGATCCTTCATATCTGCAACCAGAAGTTTCCGAAGAGTCTTCCAATTAAATATGTAGATACCCATAGAAGCAAGATTGCTCTTAGGGTGTTCGGGTTTCTCCTCAAACTCTACGATCTGGCCGGTCTCATTGGTGTTCATGATACCGAACCGGCTTGCCTCCCGGATGGGTACCTCGATGACGGCGATGGTTGCTTCGGCATTCTGAGCCTTATGCTCGGCCAGCATCTTGGCATAATTCATCTTGTAGATATGGTCGCCGGAAAGGACCAGAAGGTAATCGGGACCGTAATTGTCAATAAAGTCAATGTTCTGGGAAATAGCATCTGCGGTTCCGCGGTAAACATCCAGATTGGAATCTGCTTTTTCACGGGGCGGCAGAACAAAAACACCGCTGTCCTTCGCGTCCAGTCCCCACGTCTTCCGATGGCTACATAGCTGTTCAGAAGGATGGATTCATACTGTGTGAGTACGCCGACAACATCGATACCGCTGTTGGCGCAGTTACTTAAGGGGAAATCGATAATCTTGTATCTTCCCCCATATGAGACAGCTGGCTTTGCAACTTTATTGGTAAGTTCGTGAAGTCGGGAACCCCGGCCGCCGGCCAATATCATCGCTAACATATTGTTCTGTTTCATGATGAGTCCTCTCTTTCCTTATTAATATTACAATATGTTTCTATTATACAATTTTCAGGCTCTTTTTTCCACTTTTTTAGTTAAATTTACAGAAAAATTATGAAAAAAAGCAGATTGTTACGCAGAGAAATGTTTGCTATGATAAATTACAGTAAGAAACGAGGAAAATGGAGGCCTGTTTTTATGGATTTTACACATTTTGACGAAAAGGGAAGGGCACTGATGGTGGATGTGACAGAAAAAAATGAGACGGAGAGGTGTGCGGTTGCAACAGGAAGGATTCTTGTCAGCCGCAGAGTCTATGAGGCGATCGAGGAAGGAACCATCGGAAAGGGAGATGTTCTGAGCGTGGCGGCGACTGCGGGAGTGATGGGGCAAAACGCACCTCTGAACTGATCCCCATGTGCATATCCTGCCTCTTTCCGGCTGTCGGATACAGTTTGAAATGGATCCGGAGGCATGTGCGGTCCACTGTTATTGCACAGTGAAGATTACGGGAAAAACCGGGGTGGAAATGGAAGCTCTGACCGGAGTCAGCGTGGCTCTGCTTACGATTTATGACATGTGTAAGGCATTGGATAAGACCATGGAGATCGGGGAAATATATCTTTGCCGTAAGACGGGAGGAAAGAGTGGGGAGATCGTAAATGACCGCACTGCCCTGCGGAATAATAAGGATCTTAAGAATCTGAATCTTTGGTAAAGGAGCTGCGGAAAATGGAGCAGATGTTTCATATATTACAGAGGCTGGCAAAGGATCATAAGGATACGGTTCTCGTGACCGTGATTGAAAGCAGGGGATCGGCGCCCAGGAGGGCCGGAGCACGGATGATTGTGACCAGAGGCGGGCGAAACGCCGGGACTATCGGCGGCGGGGCGCTGGAACACAGTGCGGTCCAGCGTGCAATGCAGGTACTGGAAGAGAGAAGTCGGGGTTTGGCGAATATCATCTCAGTCTGGAAAAGGCGGCCGAGCTTGGCATGGTCTGCGGCGGCAGCGTGAGGGTGCACTATCACTATCTGCCGTGGGAAGATGCGAAGTCCTCTGCTGTAGAAGAGGAGGCTGGGAAAAGACTGGAATCAGGAAAAGAAATATGGCTGGTCCGGGATCTTCTGGCGGATCAGGGCGGAATGCTAAGGGTATGCGAAAGAACAGAGCTGCCAGAGGAGATTGGGAATGTGTGCGGAAGGAAGCTGATCCTTCAGGAGACAGAAGGGCGTCTGTACTGTTTTGAGAGGGTCGCCGGCCGGGAACGGTTTACATTTTCGGAGGCGGACATGTATCCCAGGCACTGGTGCCCGTGCTTTCAGCGGTAGATTTTCGATGTGTGGTACTGGAAGACCGGGAGGAATTCTGCAGCCGGGAGCTGTTCCCGGAGGCATGGGATGTGCGGAAGATCCGATATGACAGGATTTTGGAAGAAATGGATATCCGGGAAGAGGATTTTGTCTGCGTTATGACCAGGGGACATAAAGATGATCTGCAGGTGCAGGCCCAGGTGCTGAAGACAAAGGCCTCCTATATTGGCGTAATCGGAAGCCGGAGAAAAGCGGCGGCTGTTGCGAAAAGGCTGGAGGAGGAATATCGGATCCCGCCGGAGGAGATCGCAAGAGTGCATACACCTATCGGGCTTTCCATCGGGGCGGAGACGCCGGAGGAGATTGCCGTCAGTATTGCCGCGGAACTGATCCGGCACCGGCGGATGCTGAATAGGAAAGAAATAGAAACTAAGGCTTGCTTTTACGCCGGTTGTATGATACACTGTATGGGCGAATGGAAGTAGGTCTTTTTTTATGCCTAAAATCAGGCTGCCTCGCAAGCAGCCAGGTAACACGTAAACGTAAAAAAACGTAAAGCGAGGTGGAAGTTGTGCGTACAAGAATCACATTGGAGTGTACAGAGTGCAAGCAGCGTAACTACAACATGACGAAGGATAAGAAAGCACATCCGGAGCGCATGGAGACGAAGAAGTACTGTAAGTTCTGCAAATCACACACACTGCACAAAGAAACGAAATAGTCGCCGCAAAGGAGTGGATGTCATGAGCGAAAAAACGCAGAAGACGAGCTGGTTCAAAGGTCTTAGCAAAGAATTTAAGAAAATCATTTGGCCAGACAAAATGACAATTGCTAAACAGACGGCGGCGGTTGTTTCGGTATCTGTTGTACTGGGGATCATCATTGCGATCGTAGATTTCGCTGCCCGGTACGGAATAGATCTATTAGTAAAATAGAACTGATCAACAGCCAGGCAGGAAAGGTGAGAATATGTCAGAGGCAAAATGTACGTAGTTCATACCTATTCCGGGTATGAAAACAAAGTAAAGGCCAACATCGATAAGACAATTGAAAACCGCCATCTGGAAGAGCAGATCCTGGAGGTTCAGGTTCCGATGCAGGAAGTCGTTGAGATGAAGAACGGTGTTCAGAAGGCATCTCAGAAAAAGATGTTCCCAGGATATGTACTGATCCATATGATCATGAATGACGACACATGGTATGTAGTGCGCAATACCAGAGGTGTGACAGGCTTTGTCGGCCCGGGATCCAAACCGGTTCCGCTGACAGATGCTGAGATGGCATCGCTTGGAATCAGACGGGAAAATATTGTCGTAGACTTTGAAGTGGGCGACACGATCAAAGTCGTGTCAGGCGCCTGGCGGATACGATCGGCGCAATCCAGTCGATCAATATGCAGAAGCAGAGCCTGACCATCAATGTTGAGCTGTTCGGCCGCGAAACGCCAGTAGAAATAAGTTTCGCTGAAGTGAAAAAATTGTAGTCAGTAGTGGGAGGGACATGTGTCCCGACAATACCACAAGGAGGTAATGAAAATGGCAAAAAAAGTAGAAGGTTATATTAAATTACAGATTCCTGCCGGAAAAGCAACTCCGGCACCACCGGTTGGACCTGCACTTGGTCAGCACGGTGTAAACATCGTTGAATTTACAAAGCAGTTCAACGCAAAGACAGCAGATCAGGGAGATCTGATCATTCCGGTTGTCATCACTGTTTATAATGACAGAAGTTTCAGCTTTATTACAAAGACTCCTCCGGCAGCAGTCCTGATCAAGAAAGCATGCAAGATCAAATCTGGTTCTGGCGTGCCGAACAAGACAAAAGTTGCTACGATCACCAAAGCACAGCTGCAGGAGATCGCAGAGACAAAGATGCCTGACCTGAACGCAGCAAGCCTGGAAGCAGCTATGAGCATGGTTGCAGGAACCTGCCGTTCCATGGGTGTAAAAGTAGAGGAGTAGTTAACAAGTGGGAGGGTTATCCCGACATTACCACAAGGAGGTTATTGAAATGAAAAGAGGAAAGAAATACGTTGAAGCTGCGAAAGCGATCGACAGAGGAACGCTCTACGATGTAGCAGATGCAGTATCACTTGTAAAGAAGACCGCAGTAGCAAAATTTGATGAGACGATCGAGGCTCATATCAGAACCGGATGTGACGGACGTCACGCTGATCAGCAGATCCGTGGAGCAGTTGTACTGCCGCACGGTACCGGTAAGAAGGTTCGTATCCTTGTATTTGCAAAGGATGCAAAAGCTGAGGAAGCAAAGCAGCCGGAGCAGACTATGTAGGCGGAGATGAGCTGATCCCGAAGATCCAGAACGAAAACTGGTTCGAGTTCGACGTAGTAGTAGCTACCCCGGACATGATGGGAGTCGTTGGACGTCTCGGACGTGTACTTGGACCTAAGGCTGATGCCGAATCCGAAAGCCGGAACGGTAACCATGGACGTAACAAAAGCGATCCAGGATATCAAGGCTGGTAAGATCGAGTACAGACTTGACAAAACAAACATTATCCATGTGCCAGTAGGTAAAGCATCCTTTACCGAAGAACAACTTACGGACAACTTCCAGACGCTGATCGATGCGATCAATAAAGCAAGACCGGCTGCAGTAAAGGGCCAGTTCTTGAAGAGTGTGGTATTGACTTCTACCATGGGACCAAGTGTGAAGATCAATCCAATGAAATTAGTTTAAGCGATATCATAATTATATGATATAATAAAGGAGTATTGGGCTTCGGCCTGATACTCCTTTTGGTGTAAATGGGGATTTACACTTTTGGAAAAGAGAGAGAAGAGGAGGTTCGTGCATATGAAGAGGTGCGGAAACTGCGGGGCGATGATGGACGATGACAGCCTTTTCTGTCCGGAGTGCGGTATGAAGCAGGAAGAACAGCCCGCCGTATGGGCAGGAACAGCCCCCATATGGACAGGAGGACTGGAAGCCGT
>ENA-OPZM01000526-OPZM01000526.1-human-gut-metagenome-genome-assembly--contig:-NODE-526-length-16295-cov-7.407100_pt1 | contig 16295 bp, 17 predicted proteins | sample MGYA00242478_ERZ504493 | MGnify/ENA primary metagenome ERZ504493 (study PRJEB26092, sample SAMD00036227) | human gut metagenome | host: Homo sapiens | study: EMG produced TPA metagenomics assembly of...
CCCCACGGCCGGCACGTGGACCTGCACTTGCGGCGCCACCAACACCGGCAAGTTCTGCCCCGAGTGTGGCAGTCCCGCACCCGCCCCGGCACCGGCCAAGTGGTTCTGCCCCAACTGCGGCAGCGAAAACGGCGGCAAGTTCTGCAGCAACTGCGGAACGCCCAGGCCCTAGCCCCTCTATCTGGTAATTGGCGGGGGGGGTCCGCCACCCCCGCATTTGCTTCTATGGGCTTTCACACAAGAAGGAGGACACCATGAAGACAACGCTCAAAAAGTCCGTACTCGCATTTCTGACATGCGTCCTGGCGCTCGCCTTTGCCTGACGGGCTGCAGCGGCGGCGGCAAAGACCCCAAGGCCAACTTCGTCGGCAGCTGGCAGTACTCGGGTGGAACCTTGGATGGCGAAGAGCTCACCGATGAGTACATGGATATGCTCGAAGAGTGGGGCGTCAACTGCATCCTGATCCTCGATGAGGACGGCACGGGCACCCTCGACCTGTTCCTTGAGGTTGTCGACCTTAAGTGGGAGGCCAAGGACGCCACCACCGCAACCGTCACCGCCGAAGATGAATCGCACGATCTGAAGCTCAAGGACGACAAGCTCGTCCTGGAGGTGGACGGCGACAAGTTTATCTTCACCAAGTCCGACAAGGACCTGTCCGGTACGGTGAAGAAGGATCGCGAGGCGGCCGAGAAGGAAGAGGAGATCGATGAGGCCGTCGAAGACGACGATGTCCAGAGCGTCGAAATCTCCCCCGCCGTCACAGTCGCCGATGACGATCTGTGCACCATCACCATCACCGAGAAGTTCAAGGACGACTGGGGCGACATCGGCTTTGTCGTCAACATCACCAACAAGAGCGACAAGGACCTGACCTTCTACGCTCCTTCCGGCAAGACCAACGTCAACGGCACCATGAAGGAACCCTGGTTCTCGGCTCACCTGATGCCCGGCACCAACGCCACCGAGGAATTCACGTTCTCGAACGGTGAGCTCGACAGCCTTGACGACCTCGTCAACACGACCATCGGCATCGACGCCTACCTGACCGATTCCTATGAGGACGTCGCCTCCTACAGCGCAACCATCGCGTAACGGCAGACACCGATAGCCGCGGATTGGCGGACACATCCGCGCACATGTCAGGCGGGGCCGCAGAAAATAATCCTGCGGCCCCGCCGCTTTATGCCGACAGCACTGCCCATACAAGCAGGCTGCCCGCCGTTTTTAGATGCAAAACGGCGGGCGACCTATCTTTGGCGTTGGAGCACGGGCGGCGCACCGACTACGGGCGCTCCATATTGGGGACGATGCTGCCTTCGGTCACCGCATGCACGGCAAGACGCATGATGTTGTCGTAGCCGGTCTTGCTCAGGATCTCCGAGATGCGGCGCTTGATGGTGCCCTCACTCATAAACAGCTCGGCCGCGATCTCGCGACGACTTTTGCCCTCGCAGGCGAGGCGCAAAATCGACAGCTCGACATCGTCGAGTGCCGCCGTGCCCGAAAAAATGCTCTCGGGCGGCTTGGGAAACGTGCAATAGCCCGCCAGCGTGGAGCGCATCACGGCGAACAGCTCGTCAATACCGACGTTCTTGTACACAAAGCTATCGACACCGGCCTCGCGCGCCTGATCGACAAAGGTGATCTCGGGCATGCCGGTCATGATGATGACACGGCACTCGGGCAGCTCCTCTTTAATGCGCGCCGCCGCCACGATGCCGTTGGAGTCGTGCTCGGTGCACACGTCCATCAGTATCATGTCCGGCCGCTCCTTGAGCACGACGTCGAGAGCTTCGGAAGCATCGGCGATCGCGGCGACAACGGTCATATCGGGCTGGTCGCCAACGGAGCGCGCCAGACTCTCGCGCAGGATGGCCTGGTCTTCGACTATAAGAACGCGGATCATGAGCTTCTCCTTTGGACCGTGGCGTTGGCGTTAAGCGGAATGGACACCGCAAGCATAAAGGGCGGGGCAGCATGGACCTCTAGGCTGCCACCCAGATCTTGCGCGACATGCCTCATACCTGGGATACCCGTTCCCTCGCGATACGATACGGGGGCCGGGGACCCGTCGTTAGAAATCGTCATGCGCGCGATGGCGTCAGCATCCATCCCCTCCTGCCACAGGCGTACATGGACCTGATGCGCCTGCGCATGCTTGGTGGCGTTGGTCGAGGCCTCGCGGATAATCTGCAAAAATGCGGCGGCGACGCGCGCGTCCTCCGGCAGCGCACCCTCCACGTCGATCCGCACGCTCACCAAGCCAAAGGCGTGGACGATATCACCCAGCTGCTCTGCAGGCTCGCTGGCACCGCCACTGCGCAAATCGGCGGCAATTGAGCGCAGCAACGGGTCAATCTGCTCGAGCGACTTGTCGTCCAGGCGCCCCTCCTCCAAATAGCGATGGAGAATGGACAGGCGCTGCCCGATCACATCGTGAACGCGGGCGCGCATACGTAAGTAGGCCGCATTGTCGGCAACCTTTTTAACTTCTTCGATCTGGGACTGGAGCTCTTGGCCCGCAAGCTCAAGCAGGCGGTTTGCTTGCGCCAAGCGGTCGTAGGCGTGTGCGTATTCCGTCACGTCCAGTCCGATAATGCGCTCAAAGAGGCGGCCCGAAACCATAACCTCGTCGTGCACAAATAGGCGAATCTCGGTGGGAGAAATCTCGATCACCGCGCGAGCTCACCAAAACGGTCCAAGTTAATCCGCACACGGTTCCTACTGCTTTCGGGCATTTGCGTGCTAAGTTTGCGCAGGTCGTTCCATGTGCCGCTCATGTCACCTAGATCGGTGGGCATATGAAGTTCCACCAGGTTTTTGCGCATGCAGCGGTTCATGAGCAGCGGACGGCCCCTCGGGTCCAGATACAGGATGCCCACGGGAATCACGTTGATGGTCTCGATCGTCGAGAACGCGGTGATATCCTCCTGGCGGTTACGGACGTCCATCAAGAGCGCCGCGATGGAACGGAACAGGAAGAACGCTCCCTCTGCGATAAGAACAACGGTCCACGCCGAGCCCATAGCAAAAACCACCGGCGGTGTAACGGCGACAACAAGCAGCAGCTCGGCCAGCATGACGGGGCGACGATAGTGCACCATAAGTACCACGCCATAGGCAAAGATTGCGGCATTGAGCCACAGCACTTCGCCCATTGCCCTGGCGCAAACGTCAAGCGGCGCCACCAGATACGAGCCAGACGACGCGAACAGGATAAGCGCCGAAACCACCAGGTGAAGTACAAGGCTCGCCTCGTAGGCGCAAATCACCTTACGGTTATAGGACGAGCGGCGCGATGAAATGAGCGGGACGTGGATCGTCTGCAGACACGCAGCCAGGGCAAAGACAACATCGAGCGCAACGATTTGGGGAAGGATGAGCGAAATCTGCATCGTCACTCACCCGCCCTCGGCATCAAGACGATCATGCGCAGCTGGCCGGGCTCGCCCTCAAGGCGGTATGCCACGTTGCGCCCTTGCAGAGCGCTTTCGAGCTCTTGCGCAGCGGGCGTCTGCGAAAGATCTTCATCATCGTTGGAAAAAAGCGTGGCGCGCAGCTCGACACTGCATCGGTCATGGTCGCCCAAGTGATACATAAGCGCCGGATGGTCGGTAGTGTAGGCAAAAAACGCAAAGTCATACACGCAGTCGTACAGGGCGCTTACCGTACTGGCATGCATCGGTCGCCGTATGGCGATAATCGAGGCGCAATCGATATCGATGGTGCGCAGGTCGCTTGCGAGCTCGTTGGCAATGAGCTGAATGCGGTCGCGATCAAAACCGCTCTCCCCGTGCTGTGCCAACGTGAGCGACCCCTTGCGCTTGCAATAGGCGACGAGCATCTTGGCGCGCTGCAGCATGCGGTAACGCTCGTGCGAAGACGCTTCGTCGGTCAACGGCGGCAGCGAGCTCAGCAGGTCGTACATCCCTTCGAGCGCGCGGGCAAGCGCCTGGTCCACGTCTTGGACCAGCAAGGTCTCGGCCTCTTGATCTGCCAAATGCGTCTTAAGGTCGTAGTCGGCGGCGAGCAGCTCGTTTTGACGCTGCAGCTCCATGCGACGATGTGCCAGTTCACGGTTAAGCTCGTTGAGCTCCGACACATCTTGGGCAAGCAGGCCGATCCGCCCAGCAGTGGGAAGGCACGGTACATTACATCGGGATCGGACGCCACGGCAAAGGCATGGGCGCGGCCGTGCTCCTGGACCCGCAACTCCTCGCGCACGCCCACCGGCATTGGCTTTGACACTGGCGTGGCATAGACTTCCTGCAGGTCGCGCGTTAGAACTTTGAGGTCAAGCGGCAAGGTGTCGAAGATGCCGGCGATGTCATGATACGACGGAATGACACCGCAATCGAGACAGATTTCCATCGCCACCACGCACAGGACGCAATAGACGAGCGAAAAGTTGAGCCTCCATGCCCAGGCACGCGCAACGCATACGAGATGGCAAAGAAAGCGCCACCCAGCAGCACGAGCGCCGCCGTGCCCGAGAAACGTTGGATGCGAAAGGACGAGGACCGGCCAACCAGGATAAAAAAGGCCACGAAGTTAAAGGCCGTCCACACGAGGACGGCGAAATAACCCCAGCCGTACGTGTAGTCGTTGCTCCAGGTGTCGCTTGTGCGGTCAAAGCGGAAGACCTGCTGGTGAAAATCGTTGGTGAGCACAAATCCGATAAGCAGGATGGCCACAATCCACAGCGCAGCGCAGTAGCGGCGACCCAGGCGGTGTTGCTCCAGGCCCGCAAGGCGCAGACCACACAACTGGTAGAGCAGCGGAATGAGCGTCATGGGCACGTAGTACAGGTACCACAGCACGGTGGCATAGAACGGCGTGAACGACTTGTACTTGAGAATGACTTCGATCATCCACAGGCGCAGATGGTGGCGATGGCAACAAGGCGGCGGCGCAACACATAGTCCAAACAGCGCAGATAGACCGATACGCCCCAAATCGAAAATACAATTGCGGCGACAAGCAACGGGAGAGAGCTCGAGTGGACGAGCGCATCCACGACCTCTTCGGACACCTCGCTATAGGGGGGCACGACGTTAGAAAGTTTGGGGTCGGAGGCGAACAGCGCCGGCAAGACCGCCAAAAGCATGAGGAACAGCGCGGTGATGACGCCGGCGATAGCAAAGACGCGATGACGGTACACCTGATGTGTTATGCCAACAAGGAATCGCGGCATGGCGAAGAGCCTGCCGCCCCTGGGATCCGCAACCGGCGCGGTCCGGGCGGCCGCGTGGCCGATATGTCGCTCGCGGGTACCATAGTGCTTTTAGTGTACCGACAGATGGGCCGAAAAAGCGGGCCGCATGTCCCAAAATCCGCAGACGGCAAGGCGCCCGGTGAGCATTAACTGCTCGCCGGGCGCCTTGATTAGGAGACTCTGAAGTTGAGTGTCTCAGCTTCCTTAGGAAAGGTCCTCACCATTCGTTTCAATGACGTGCTTGTACCAGTCGAAACTCTTCTTCTTGGAACGCTTGAGGGTGCCGTTGCCGGCGTCGTCGCGGTCCACATAGATAAAGCCGTAGCGCTTGGACATCTCGCCCGTGCCGGCAGACACCAGGTCAATCGGGCCCCAGGTGGTGTAGCCCAGCAGGTCAACGCCATCCTCGGTCACCGCATCGCGCATCGCGGCGATATGCTGGCGCAGGTAGTCGATACGGTAGTCGTCGTTGATGGAACCGTCCTCTTCGACAACATCCTTGGCGCCCAGACCGTTCTCGACCACAAACAGTGGCTTCTGATAACGGTCGTACAGGTCGTTGAGCGTAATACGGAAGCCCAGCGGATCGATGGCCCAGCCCCACTGGCTCTCCTGCAGGTAGGGGTTCTTGGCGCCGGCGAAGGCATTACCCTGGGTGCGCTCGACATCGGGGTTATCGGCACCGGCGGAGCAACGGGTGCTGTAATAGCTAAAGCTGATAAAATCGACGGTGTTGGCGGCCAGGATCTCGCGGTCCTCGTCCGTCATACCCACATCGATGCCTAGACGCTCGAGCTTCTTGACGGCATAGGTCGGGTAGTAGCCACGGCTCTGGACGTCGACGAAGAAGTAATTGTCCTGGTTGTCGAGCTGCGCTTGGCGCACATCGCCCGGACGGCAGCTGTAGGGGTAGTAGCTACCTGCGGCAAGCATGCAGCCGATCTTGACCTCAGGGTCGATCTCGTGAGCGATCTTGGTTGCCCAAGCGCTGGCGACGAGCTCGTTGTGGGCGGCCAGGTACTCGACGGCCTCCTTGTTCTCGCCCTCCTCAAAGACCAGACCGGCACCCATAAACGGCAGGTGTAGAATCATATTGATCTCGTTGAAGGTGAGCCAGTACTTCACCAGACCCTTGTAGCGGGTGAAGATCGTGGTCGCGAGGTTCTTGTAGAAGTCGATGAGCTTGCGGTTGCGCCAGCCGCCGTACTCCTTGATGAGGTGAATCGGGCAATCGAAGTGCGTGATAGTCACGAGCGGCTCGATACCGTGCGCCTGACACTCGCGGAACACGTCCTCGTAGAAGGCCAAGCCGGCCTCGTTGGCTCGGTCTCGTCCCCGTTGGGAAGATACGGTCCATGCCAGGCTCATGCGGAAGGTCTTAAAGCCCATCTCGGCAAAGAGAGCAATATCCTCTTTGTAGTGATGATAGAAATCGATGCCGGTCTGCGCGGGATAGTAATAGCCGTCCTCGAAGTCGAGCATTTTGCGCTGGCCGGAGACCACCGCATAGCGCTCGGGGCCGTGCGGAGCCACGTCCACGTTGGCAAGGCCGCGGCCGTCCACGTTGTAGGCGCCCTCGCACTGGTTGGCAGCCGTCGCGCCGCCCCACAGGAAGTCATTACGGAAAGCCATGCATCGATCCTTTCATACGCTGTTGTCATAGGCTCAGTATCCCTGCAAACAACGCGCCGCTCAACGGCAACGGCGCAGGCCGACACTTCTTTTCGCTCCCGCATATCGGCAGACGGTGCGCTCCTGACACTTTTTGATACCTCGCGTGCACGAAAAAGCACCCGCCCACACGCCGCGAACGTCAAGTGAGTAGACTTTTTGGCAAAACTCAACCAGACCCGCCTTTGACGCCATCAAACCGCAGGTAGCTTACCTGGCATGTTCCGGCGTGGTCAGACTAAGCCAAAAAGTCTACTCACTTGCAAAAAGGGCGCCTCCACAACAGCGAAGGCGCCCTCGGGTGGCAGACCATTTGACTGAATAGGAAAGAAAGGAAAAAATAGGAAAGAAAGGAAAGGAGACTTATGACTGAAACCATCTTCTCCCCCTCATTTGGAAATCGCCCATCCTATCTCGTCGGGCGCGAAACTGTAATTTCGACATTCATATCCGGCCTTGAGCAGGAACCGGGCAATCGCGACCGAGCCATGCTCATGCTTGGACAGCGAGGCAGCGGCAAGACAGTTCTTCTGTGGGAACTTGCCGACCGCGCACGCAAGCTCGGCTTTGTTGTCGCCACGCCTACCGTAGCCTCCGAGGATATGCTCGAGCGCATTGTCGAGAAAATCCAAGAAGCAGGCAAACCTTACGTCAACAAACGCCGCCTTCCCAAACTCGCGAGCGGCAGCCTAAGTGTTTTCGGGCTCTCGGCAGGCCTCGAGTTCACACGAGACGTGCAGGAGACCAAGAGCTTTCAGTTCAAGCTCACGCAGCTCGCGCGCAAACTGACCGAGCAGGGGCACGGCATCCTCATCCTCATCGACGAGCTCCAAGCAAATTCACCCGAGATCAGACAGCTCGTCACCGCCTATCAAGAGCTGGTCGGCGAACGACTCAACGTCGCGCTCGTCATGGCGGGCCTTCCGGGAGCCGTCTGCGCAACACTCAATGACCGTGTGCTGACATTTCTCAACCGCGCTCGAAAGGTCACGCTCGAGCCACTTTCGGTCGGAGATGTCGATACCTATTACCAGCGGGCTTTCGATGAGCTCGGCCTTGATATTCCAAGCGATCTTCGCCTCCGTGCCGCTCGCGCAACCCAAGGCTCGCCCTATATGCTGCAACTCATCGGCTATAACATCGCCAATCGCTGCAGGACAGGCGAACGTGCGACGCAAGGGTTAATCGACGGAGCCATCGAGGCGTCGAAAGTCGATTTCGAAAACGATGTGTGCGAAACGACGCTCGCCGCGCTGTCAGACCAAGACGTCGCGTTTCTCTCCGCAATGACTGATGACGAAGACGCTGTGTCTCGCATTTCTGATGTTGCGAAGCGCATGTCAGTCACACCCGACTATGCGCAAAAGTATCGCCGGCGCCTCATCGACGCCGGCGTTATCGAGCAGGCGCGCCGCGGCTACGTGCGCTTCGCCGTCCCCTATATGGCCGATTACCTGCGCAGCCAGCTCTAGGCAACCACCGCAAAGGGGACAGGCACCTTTGTGGTGGGTTGGGCCCGCTTGTCTCGATCTGTAACAGTTAGGCCGTCAAAACCGGGCTTGGCGTTACAGATCGAGATTGTTCGGGCGGCCCCCGTGGTTCGTCTTGATCTGTAACAGATAGAGACGATTTAGCGCGCCAACTGTTACAGATTGAGACGGAAGACCCTAGTCCACGGTGATGTCGAGGTTCTTGCCGACGAGACCTACGTAGCCGCCCTCGGCAGCCTTGGGACTATCTGCGTGGCAGAGAACCCACTTGTCGGCCTTCCAGTAGCAGTAGCTATCACCGGCCGCGGGCATGTCGGCCGCAGCCTCGGGGCGCGGACCGTTGGTGCCGGCGGCAGCGCAACCATCACCTGGAAGCCACCGTCGTCGACCATGCACGGCGTGTAGTGCAACGTGGTGGCGTAGACCTCGACGAGCGTGCCGGCGGGCGCGCGGAACGCCTTGACCTGCGCGGTGTCGAGCTTGCCGTCGACAATCTGCTCACGCTTGGCGAGCAGCAGAATAAAGTCGCGAGCACCCAGGTTGAACTCGCTCGCGCGGTGATACTCCAAGCAGTTGAGCTTCGTGTTGTGGCCGTTGCACCAGCCCAGCTGGAACGGACGGCCGCCATACATGAGCAGGCCGAGCGCATCGGCGCCCTCGACCTGCTCCAGCTCAGGCGCGGAGGCCACGTACTTGCTGCCCTCGGGGATGGGCGTTGCGGAGAGCGCCTCGACGAGCGGGGCGGTCAGGCTGGACGGGACGTCATCCCACACGCGGCCATAGGGTTTGAATTCGGGGTCGGTAACAGAGTAGATATGCATGTTCGCTCCTGTTCGTTTATGTGATATTACGAACATTCTAGAACAATCACGCGCGGTTTTAAACGTCCGCCATGTCCGCTCAACAAAAAGGCACCCCCGCATAAGCGAAGGCGCCCAGTGAACTCATTTTGAGCGACGAAACCTTTACGCCTGCTGATAGTGCAGGTGTGCCTCATCGATATCGATCAGATCGCGGTCGAGATAGCGACGCGCGAGCCAATTTGCCATAGGGAGATTCTGGTCCAGGTAGTTACCGCACTCTTCGGGAGCGGCACCGGGGACATCGCCCTCGAAGCCAGCAACAAACTCGAACAACTCGCGCACGAGCGGCAAGATCTCCTCACTCGTCACCTCGCCAAACACAACCAGGTAAAAGCCCGTGCGGCAGCCCATAGGGCCAAAGTAGACAATACGGCTCGACCACTCGGCATGGTTGCGAAGGAACGTCGCGCCAGATGCTCGATGGTGTGGCACTCGGCCGTGTTCATAACCGGTTCTTTGTTGGGCGTGGTCAAGCGCAGGTCAAAGGTGGTGACGGCGGCACCGGTCGCCGGATCGCGGTCGACGCGGCTCACATACACGCCGGGCTCAAGCAGCAGATGGTCAACGGAAAAACTCGCGATGCGCTCCATGGCAGATCCTCTCGGTAGTCAATTTGGGACAGGGCTCTTTTAGCTGGTCGCAACAATCCCACCCATGATAGCAGTCAAAAAGCCCCGTCCCAAATGACTACTTTGGGACGGGGCGCCGCGCAGCCGATAATATCGACCGTTCAGCATCTAGTTTTCTGACCCCTCACCTATTGATGCTGCGTCGTCCGCAATGCAGAGCGTACGAGCAGCTCAACAGCCAAAAACCCGGCAGCGACTGTAATCGCCACCAGACCAATAGATGGCCTGCACTTACAGCACCTGCAAACAAGTTGCGACGGCACCGTAGATATTGGCGTCGTTACCAGCTGCGCCGGGACCACGTGCGGACGAGGCATATCTTTCAGAAAACCAGTGTAGTGCGCCATGACGTCATCCATCTTACGGTCGAGCGCCTCGAACAGCGCGGGATGCAGCTGATGCCACCACCAATCGCGAAGACTGCCGGGTCGATGACGCACTGCAGATTCACAAGCACACGATCAAACAGCTCAGCATAGGCATCCAATCCGCGCTGCACGGCGGCGACTTCGGACGCGCTCCCGTGCTCCAGTAGCTCGAAGATCCGTCGGCCATCGAGGGCCTCCAGTTCAGCTTCATCCGAAATGCCAAGTTCGACTGCCACGAGATTCTGCAGGCCGTGCCATCCGCTCGAAGTCGCGAACGTATCACGATGATCAAGCGGTTCGCTTACGTTGTTGGACAGGAAGCTGAACTCGCCCGCGAAGCCGCCCGCACCTGTCAGCACCCGGCCGTCAACCACGATGCCTCCGCCGATGCCCGTACCGATTACCGCCACGCAACCCACGTCCACGCCGCGCAACGCGCCGGCAGCGTACTCGCCAAGCGCACAGCTTTTGCCGTCGTTGACAACGGTCACGGGCAGCCCCAGCCGTTCGCGCAGCGCTCGGCCAAGCGGAAACCCGTCCATGTACGGCAGCGCACCACCGCGATGGATCGTCCCGTCTGGATCGACCTCGTAACCGAAGATGCCACCTGGGGCCGAGATGCCCACGCCTACAACCTGTCCGCGATACGGCCCTACGAGTGCCGCGAGCGCGTCGACCAGCTGATCGGCCGAGACGAGCGCCGTCGGAATCGAACCACGGTCACCAAACTCGTAGTTCTCATTCACAATCGCCCATTTGACGCTCGTTCCGCCGATATCAATTCCAAACAGCTGCCTCATGGCCGCTCCCCTCTCGCTCAATGCGTCTACATGCTCGCAGGCTCTTCCATAAAGGCCATGAGCCTGCGGTTGAGCAGACGACCCCAAAACGTGCAGATACCGCCCGCCAGGAGCGCGGCGGCTACGGTGCCGATACCGATGCCCACCGCAGCACCCGTACGCACAAGCCCGTAGACCAGTGAGATGCCCACACAGCTCCCGTCAAAGAAATACTTCGCCTTACCAAATTCACAGTGAAACACCTGGGAGAGCGTCTGCACCATGCCGTCGGGCGCAACGGGAACGAGCCGCGCGGAGACGATCGGCGTCACGCCGAGCGCTGTGAACGATACGGCGATGACCAGCATGACCAGGCCATCGATGAGTCCCGTTGCGGTAAATGGAAACAGCCAGATATCCAGCACGTCGATGAAAACGCTAAACAGCAGACTGACGGGTATCTGCAAGAGAATCTTGACATCCGGGTAGCGCACCAGGAGAAGCTGGGCAACCACGAATACGCAATACACGATAAACGATGCCGTACCGAGCTCAAACCCTCGATGATATACATCAGGTACGGCACCGTACTCATGGGCGCTACACCAAGCCCCGTGCGTGCATTCATTACAACGCCGCAGCTCAGGAATAGAATCCCACATACGTAGACCATCATTCGACGCGTTGGACTCTACCGCATCACATCACTCTCTCGTTCGCATCTTCACCTATCGGCACGAATAGCGCTCCGTAACATCGCCCCAAGGCGTCACTCGTACGCAATCGTCGCCTCGACGGCATGGCGCCAGCGGCGATCTTTTTGGCTCGCTCGTCAGCGGGCATCGACGGCTCCACGATGCCACGGGCGCCGTAGACGTCGACGACATCGCGCGTATACATGCCCAGCGCGATACCGCAGGCCCAAGCCGCGCCCAGACCGCTCATCTCGTCGTTGCTCGCAATGCGGATGGGCGAGCCGACCAAATCGCTCTCAAACTGCATCAGGTACGCGTCGCGCGTGGGGCCGCCGTCAACACGAAGCTCGGCAAGCGCCGCGCCCGAATCCTCGACCATCGCATCAATGACGTCAAAAATCTGATAGGCGATCGACTCGTCGGCAGCCTTTACGAACTCCGCGCGCCCGTGGTGCGTGTCATACCAAAAACGCATCCCTCGGCATCACTTGCCCAGTGCGGCGCACCCAGGCCGGTAAACGCCGGCACAAAGTAAACATGGCTCGCCGGGTTGGCGGCGTAGCACAGGTCGGTGACCTCCTCGGGGTTGTTGATGAGCTCCAGGTCGTCGCGCAGCCAGGTCTTGACGGCGCCGGCGTAGCTCACGTTGCCCTCGAGTACATACTCGGTCACGCCATCCATACGCCACGCAAGCGAGCTCGAAAGCCCGTGCGAGCTGGCGACAAACTCGTTGCCGACGTTCATCATGACCGAGCTACCGGTGCCATAGGTCGCTTTGGCCATGCCGCGGCTGTGGCAACCCTGCGCAAACAGGGCCGCATGGCTGTCGCCCAGCACGCCGTGTACCGGCACGGGTGCGGGCAAAAAGCATCCAGGTCCGTTGTGCCAAACAGACCGTCGGAATCGGTCACCTGCGGCAGGCAGGCCGGATCGATGCCAAAGGCTCGCACACCGGCTCGCTCCAGCTGCCACGGCGCAGGTCGAAGAGCTGCGTGCGGCTGGCATTGGACCAGTCACAGCGAAACTCCGCGCCGCCCGTGAGCGTCCAGACCACCCAGGCATCGATGGTACCCAGACACAGCTCACCCGACGCCGCGGCCTCGCAGCCGCCGGAACGTTCGCGAGAATCCAAGCCATCTTGCCCGCCGGATAGTAGGGCGAGAGCACCAGGCCCGTTGTGTCACGCACCAGCTCTGCCACGCCTTCGCGCGCCGCAAGCTCGTCACACAGCTCGCGGGCGCGGGCACACTGCCACACCACGGCGTCGCACAGCGGCTCGCCCGTCGTGCGGTTCCAGGCAACGGTGGTCTCGCGCTGGTTGGAGATGCCAATACCAGCAATGTCGGCCGGATTGACCCCGGTCTCCTCCACCACGGCACGCGCCACGGCCAACACGTTGGCGGCGATCTCGACCGGATCATGGCTCACCCAGCCGGCATCATTGACAATCTGGCGATGCGAGCGGTCGGCACGATGAATCAGATGGCCGCCCTCGTCCACCAGCAGCGCCTTGGTGCCCTGCGTGGACTGATCGATTCCGATGATGTATTTGCTCATGTACTCTCCCATTCCTTCCGCCAAATCAAAGACAGCCTGGCGGACAAGGAGCGAGCGACCGCCAAGTGCCGCAGATTGCCGTGAAAGAGGAGCGCCGCGTACTTTGTGTACGCAAGCGACGGTTTGAACGGCAAGGTGCGGTGCTTGGCGGCCGCGCAGCGTCTGTGTCTACTAGTTGCGAGGAACTCGGCAACGGTCTTGGCAATGCCTTCGCCGGTGAGGCCGTAGTGCGCAAAGACCTCGGGGCTCGTGCCGGTGATGACCGGCGCGTCGGGCAGGCTCAGGCACTTGACCGGACGCGGGCAATGCTCGCCCACGACCTGCGCGACCATGGAGCCCAAGCCGCCAAAGGGGCTGTGCTCCTCGACGGTCACGACGGCGCGCGTGGCACCAGCGGCCTCGATCACGCCTCGGCATCGAGCGGCTTGACGCAGTACATGTCGAGCACGGTGGCGGAGATGCCCTGGCTCGGCGAGCAGATCGGCGGCGTCCACGGCATGGCGGACCATCTCACCGGTGGCGACAATCGTCACATCGGTGCCGCGACGCACCCAGGTGGCACGATCCATCTGGAACGGGCACTCGTCCTCGGTATACACGTCCTCGACCGGGTTGCGGCCCACGCGGATATAGGCCGGCTTGTTGTCGGCAACCAGGGCGCGCACAAGCTCGGCAGTCTGAAAACGATCGCTCGGCAGATACACGCGCATGTTCGGGATAGCGCTCATGGCGGCGATATCCTGCGCGGAGTGATGGCTCATGCCCAGAGCGCCGTAGGACACGCCGCCCGAGATGCCGATGAGCTTGACGTTGGTGTTGGAGTACGAGACGTCGACCTTGCACTGCTCATACGAGCGCGTGGTCACAAAGGACGCCGGCGAGGCGGCCCAGGCCTTCTTGCCGCACGAAGCCATGCCGGCGGCGATACTCACCAGGTCCTGCTCGGCGATGCCGACCTCGACGGACTGCTGGGGGTACTGATCGAAGAACGGCGTGAGCGATGCGGAGCGCGGGAGTCGGAGCACAGGACGACGATGTCCTTATCGGTCTCGGCGGCCTCGAGCAGCGTGTCGCAGATAACCTTGCGGTTGGCGATCTTGTTAGCCATTGATGGCCTCCTTATGGGCAGCGAAATCGGCGATGATCTGGGCATATTCCTCATCGTTGGGCAGGTGATGATGCCAGGCGGCCTTGTCCTCCATGACGGGCGAGCCATAGCCCTTCACCGTGTTGAGGATGATGACCGTGGGCTTTCCGCTGGTCTCGGCCGCAAGCGTCAGCGCAGCGTCGATGGCCTGGACGTCGTTGCCCGGAATGGAGAGCACGTTCCAGCCGAAGGCGGCCCAGCGCTCCTCCTGCGAATCCTGCTTCATGACGTCCTCGGTGCTGCCGCTGATCTGCAGGCGGTTGCGGTCCACGAGCGCGCACAGGTTATCGAGCTGGTAGTTGCCGCCGCTCATGGCGCCTTCCCAGACCGAGCCCTCGGCAAGCTCGCCGTCGCCCATGATGGTGTAGACGCGGTAGTCGCGGCCGTCCATCTTGCCTGCAAGCGCCATGCCGACGGCCACGGGCAGGCCATGGCCCAGCGAACCGGAGTTCATCTCGATGCCCTTGAGCTTGTTGTTGGGGTGGCCGATGTAGGGGCTGCCGAACTTGGAGAAGCGGGCCTTGACGTCGTCGAGGTCCAGATAGCCCTCGTGGCACAGCACCGCGTAGTAGGCCTCCATGGCGTGGCCCTTGGAGAGCACAAAGCGGTCGCGGTTGGGATCGTCGACGGTCTCGGGCGAAATGTTAAGGTGGTTGGCGTAGAGGGTCATGAGGGCGTCGATCACCGACATGTCGCCGCCGATGTGGCCGCCGGCGCCGGCCATGATGATGTCGACGCAATCGCGGCGGAGGTCCCAGCGCAGGGACTCAAGCTCTTCGATAGTTGCCATTTCTACTCTCCTCGCAGGTAGGCTTTGACGTCTTCTTCGATGGGGTCGTACAGGTCGGGCTGGATGCCGATGTACTTGCATGCCTCGTAGAGCACCGGCACCACGTTGGCGTGGATGGCCACGCAGTGGTGGATGTAGGGGCCCTCGACGATCTTTGCCTCGAGGCGCTTGAGGTTCTCGACCTCGACCCACAGGTAGGTGCCCATACCGGCCGGGCCGTCGATGCCGCGGGCATTGCCCAGCAGCAGCGAGTACTCGCCGTTGTCGCCGTCAAAGCGGGCAAGGGTGAGGTCGCCGTGCTTGGCCTCGGCCGTCAGCGCGCCGGGGTGATCGAAGGCCAGCGGATAGGTGAGCTTGGGCTTGACGGCCGCGCAGCTGCAGGGCCAGGGGCCGCAGTGCTGCAACAGCTCGCCGTTCTCGTTGTCGGGATGGCGGACGGTCCAGTCGGCGAACATGCCGCGGTGACGGCCAAGATCGGCGGCCTCGACCATGAGCGCGGTGATGGCGCCGTGGATGTCGGTCTCGCAGACGACGGGGATACCCATCTCGTTGAGGATGGCGTTGGCGGCGCAGGGCATAATGCCCAGCTCGTCCTGCAGGGCGTTCCAGCACTGGATGGCGCCGGCGTTGCAGCCGTACTTCTCGACCAGACGCTTCATGGCGATGGCGAGTCCTGCGACCGCGGGGACCTTGTCCTCGGGGATGCAGATCTCAAAGCTGTCGGCGATGTGGGCGAGCATGGCGGCCATGGCTTGCTCGTCGGCCTGGGCGTCGCGCACGGCCTGAACAAGCTCGGTCATGGGGATGGGCGAAAGCTGGATGTTGAACTTCTCGAGCAGCTCGCCCTCGTTGCACATGGTCGACCAGAAGTCGAACGGGCGGGTGGCCATCTGCAGGATGCGGGTGTGCTTGAAGGTCTTAACGACGTTGCACACGGCCAGGAAGTCCCAGACGCCGCGCTCGAACTCGGGATCAGTCAAGCGGCAGTTGGTCATGTAGGTGAAGGGGACCTGGAAGCGGCGCAGGACCTTGCCGGTGGCGAACAGGCCGCACTGGCTGTCGCGCAGGCGGGTGCCATCGGGCTCGG
>ENA-OPZM01000527-OPZM01000527.1-human-gut-metagenome-genome-assembly--contig:-NODE-527-length-16282-cov-3.175178_pt1 | contig 16282 bp, 19 predicted proteins | sample MGYA00242478_ERZ504493 | MGnify/ENA primary metagenome ERZ504493 (study PRJEB26092, sample SAMD00036227) | human gut metagenome | host: Homo sapiens | study: EMG produced TPA metagenomics assembly of...
ATTACTGCACCAATTTTGTAAACCCTAAAATCAAAAAAATCAGAAACCATTTATCGTGTTCGCTTTATCTACCAGTTCCTGCAGCTTTCCGGAAAGATAAGGACCGGGGCATGCCGTCGCAGCGTACATACTGTGCCAAGTCAGATTTTTACCCTTAACCAATTTTCCAAGGCCATTACGGCGGGCGATATCCGCCACCAGTGTAACCAGCGTTTGGAACGTCGTATCTGAAACAGGCCACTCCGGTGCGCCACCACTATTAGATGTCTCAATTGTTACTGCGCGGCAGTTTGCCTCCCAGTTGCCGTTCGTCCATGCCACATCACTTTCATGGACATACTGTCCGATATTCGTTTCAGAAACACCGTAGTGGGAAGACCCCTTTCGTCCTTCACGCTGCCACAGTGCGCCCAGCGCGTCAATGGTCAAAATGCTTGCGCAATGGTGAATTGTGATTTCAGAAATAGTCCCACCCTGTGCTTTGCGGTCTTTCGTGTAATTTCCTTCGTAAGCCGGAATAAATTTGGTTACCAGCTTCGAATCGGGAACATTAGAGACTTCTCCGCTATCACTGCCATCACTGCCGGTGCCAGGTTTCAAAATGGTGAACATCTGTTCTTCTTCGCCCGTATAGGCACTCCATTTTAGGGCAGTGCCAACAGCCGTCAGGTAAATGCTGCGGTCCCGCAGCATAAGATAATAAGTATTGGGGCGATTTTCTACCTCAACGGTAGTAATAACCGTGTCAGTATCATCCGCGGTATTCAGGTGCCAAACGATGCAATTGGTGTTTCGCGTATTATAGTTCAACGCGTACCAGCCTTCGCCCCGTTGCAAAACAATTCGGACATTGCCATTGCCTCCGAAATTTTCCAATGCCCAACGCTGATCAGGGTTGTTCGTGCGGTTGAAAAGGTTAACCGTTTCACCGTTTTTTACGGTACCATCCTCGTGATTGCCCAGGACGTTCACGTATTTACCCGTAGCTACGTTCTGAATCTCGTAGTAATGGTTGAATTCGTATGCCATTTTTAATTCTCCTTTTTTCATCTTTTTGAGCGGCCGCTCAAAGTAAAGAGAGCAAATCCTGCAAAATGTAAATTGAGTTTACATTTTGCGGAATTTGCTCTCTTTTGATAATAAATCTTATAAAAGGAGAATCCGAAGGATATGCAAACAGATTCCGTTGAAAAGGCCGCTGGCATCGGCGCAATCGGCCTATGGGCCGCATTGCATGGATGGCTTGGTTGGCTTGTTGTTCTCTATGCCGTCTGCATGATGCTGGATTGGGTAACAGGTACCGTTCTTGCTATAAAAAATGGTGTTTGGAGTTCCCACAAAGCAAGGCAGGGATTGTGGCATAAAGGTGGAAGCATTATAATGATTTTTGTCAGTGTGTTGACAGATATCCTGCTTGGATTGACATTAAATCATATTTCCGGACTTACGCTTCCTTTTAGTTATGATATGCTGCTTACGCCAATCGTTCTGTTTTGGTATATTGTATCCGAATTAGGCAGTATCCTCGAAAATGCCGAAAAGATGGGTGCTCCTATTCCGCCACTACTTAAAAATATTCTTGAAAAGATGCGTGACAGTAACGATGATAAGAATGCTCCCTCGCTCTAGGTGCTCATTTTTTCTCATAAAACGCGCAAATGCCCATCGGCTTTTGAACCGATGGGCATTTGTGCGTTTTATGGCTTTCTATACAATGTACTTTATTTTTCTAGTTCGTGGTTTTATGGTTTGGTCAAAATTCTATTTCTCTGTTGTTTCTACAGTAACACCCGACTCAGACAAAAGATTCCCACATAACATGCCAGATAATAAACTTTTGCTTTACGAGTAAAATCCCCTATTAAAAATACGTAGACAAAAATTCCATAGCACAGTAACACTATTCCGTGAACTGGCAACAATTTTAGTGAACCATCTCCCAGAAACATTTCCGCAACGAAGGCAATAAACATCGGTGGAAGCATTGTCGCACTTATATCAATCAATTCGTGAATCTCAAACTTTTGATTTTTGAAGGATATCTGTTGTAGAATAGCATACGCCATAATTCCCATCAAACTTCCCAATGTGTTTACAATAAAATCATCTATATCTACGACACCGGTTTTTAGAATGAACTGCGCACTTTCTATGAAGAATGTTGTCAAGCATGACATTCCAACTGCCTTATATACGCGAAAATGCTTCTGGTAGCCTCTTGAAGTTCGAATACTTATGCTTTGCCATATAGTTAACGGCCTCGGTAAAATTCCAATTTTGCCTTGCTGAAATATTTCCTTGATCCTTTCAATGTCATTCCTGTATCCAGAAGGACCTTGTAATTAGACATTTGTAGAATATGATCGCCGTTTATAAGGTAACTTTTATGGATTCGTAAGAATGCAGATGAAGCAAATTCATGTTCCGCTTCGTCCAATGTAGCATAGAACGACGGAGAGCTTCCGGCGTTTGGCGTATGCCATCCAAATGGACAAGGACACAATGGTTTTTGCTTTCCAAATAGATGATGTCACGTTCTTCCTTTTCGTAGTCCGCCAGTATCCCTCTGATGGCTCTCTTTACTTTTTCCTCCTTGCCAGGAATTGCCTTCAAGTACTGCGTCCAAAGGGAACGTGCCGTTTCCCAATAGAGAATATCCCGTACAATGAGAGTGTACCTCGGATCATGTTCAACAAGCGGGAACCGATTATATCCGCAGGATAAACTGCACACTACACTATTGTGGGAATTGCAGTAATTGGGAAAAACAATGCAGTCGAAAGAACTATCTCTGCTGGCATCCAGCAACTGTTCCATATTCCAAAACTCATAAATACGACTGATACGGTCTGAAAGTCCTTTATCATGGTACAATATCGTCTTTATCGCTTCGATAGCAATCCCTTTCGGGTCACAAACTGCGATTATCATAAAAATCCACCTTATCTTACAAATATTATCCGTAAGATAAGTGGATTGGTTTCATAAATTTGTGGAGTTTTTTTGCTGCCTGCTGAGCATCAGCTTTCCGGCCGCAGCATTGGCGAGCGTTGCGGCAATGAGAAGCCCCAGCGTGTTCCATTTGGCGAGGACATCCTTGGCACAGGGGTTCAGGGAAAAGCCGGTTTCTATGGCTTTGCCCACTGCGGGCAGCAAGCCGCCCCAGTAGGAAAAGTCGCTCCACCGGGCGGGGGTGATCCAGGGCGGGAGCAACCGTAGCAGGGCGGGCAGGACGAGCGCAAGCAGAAAAGCGCCGCCCAAAACAAACCAGCACGTTTCCTTTGGGCACCCCCTGCGCACCCGGCCGCCCAGGGTGCGGGCGGCGGCCAGCAGCACCAGTCCCGCCGGCAGAGGGCATAGGCCGTCAGGGCGGCCATCCAGGGGAAAGGGAAATAGAGGGTCACCTGCTGTGCAATCCCCGCCGCACGCAAAAGCTGCTGCACCGTCTCCACCGGCGGCGCAGCGTAGCCGCCCCAAAACTCGATGTTGGAAAAGCCATGGTCAAGGCTTTCCCCGCACAGGGCCAGGCTGGCGCTGCTGCGAAAGAGCCCGCACACGCGGTAGATGTCTCCTTCTATCTCCAATTCCTGCCCCAGCACGTCCTCGCTGCCCCAGAGCTGCCACGCGGCAGCGGTTGAGACCGCGCATTTGCCATTCTCCTGCGCAGCGGGGAACCGCCCCTCCAGAAGCACGGCAGGATACACCGCGTCATACTCGCCGCAATATAGAATGGCAGTGATCCCGCAGGTTTCCCAGCGGCTTTCCGCCGATCCCTCTGCCTGGCTCCAAAAAGCGGGAACAAGCGCGCTCGCCCCATCCTCCTGCCGCAAAGCAGACCGCAGCGCTTCCAGCTGCGCCCCGTGACCGGCACGTCGGAGCGCACCGAAACCAGCGGATAGCTGCCCACAGCCTCCCCGCAAACCAAACAGCGATTCCCCAGGAAACCGCGCATGCCAAAAGCAGCACCGCCTTTCGAATCTTCATCCCGCTGTACGCACACGTGCGCCCTCCTGCAAGCTCTTCGTTGTGGCGGCCACCACCGGCGCACCGGTCGTATAATTCCGCAGGGCCGCCAGCTCGTTGTTGCGCTCCACGACCTCCACATAAACCTTGCGCACGATGTTTTGCAGCCCCAAAATAGTGTTGCGCTCCTCCACCGAATAGACGAAATCCCCGCCGTTATCACTGTGAAGGGCGCTGACCGGCAGGCAGCAGTCATATTCCGTCTCGGAAAGCCGGATTGTGAGTTCCGCTTTTCCCACCTGCCAATCCGACCCGGTCAGCGCAGCGGAAAGCACCACGCCTCCATCCTGCTGAGAAACGGACGAATTGATTTTCACGCTTTCGGACTTTGCTCCCTGCATGACCGTCACCGTAACGCCGGCGGTATCCTGCACCGCGTCCTCGGCCTCCAGCGCAAATCGGATCTGATACCCTCTTTCGGGGTCGGAAATGCTCCCGCCCACCTGGCCGCTGGTCTGCCCCTGCATAAGCTGCAGAGATTCCACGGTACCCGTCTGCGGCGCACAGAAGACGCCCTCCTGCTCGTCCAATTTTTTCAGCGTCTCCACGCTACTTTCCATTTCCCGGATCTGTTCCGCCAGAACCGTGGCACTGGCCGCATTGGCGGCGGCTGTTTCACTGGCGGCTTCCACGCTTTTCTCGTAGGCGTGCCGGGCGTCGTTTCGGGCCTGCTCCGCCTGTTCGGCGGCCTGCGCAGCCGTGCGAGCCGCTTCTTCCGTTGGCTTTGGACGCTTTCCAGCGCTGCGTCCGCCTCGTTGAGCCGGGCTTCCGCTTCGGCCAGTGCCTCCCGGTTTTGCGTTTCCTCTGCCGTAAGCTGCGTCAGCTCCGCTTCGATCCGGCTGATGATTTCCTCGTCCGGCGATTCTTCCTGCTGCAGCAACTCCCGCTGTGCCTGCTTCTCTGCGATCTCGCGGGCATATTGGGCGGCCTTTTCCTGCCGTTCGTTCAGTTCGCGCTGCAGGGCATCCCGCTCGCTGCCGGCGTTCGCTTCTTTCTCCGCCCAGGCTGCCGCGCTGTTCTCCGCTGCCTGGTAGGCGGCCTGCAGGGCCTGCTGGGCTTTTTCCAGATCATAGCTGTCCGCCGCCACCGGTTTGGTAAGCCGGGCATATTCCGTCTGTTTCTGCGCAAGTTCTGCCTGAAGGCTCCGCAGCTTCTGTTCCACATCCTCCCGGCGGAGGGCCGCTATTTTGTCTCCTTCCTGTACAGCCTCCCCCTCCGAGACAAAACCGCCTCCACCAGCAGCCCTTCGCAGATAGAACAGGCTGCCCGCCGCCCACTGAATGGTTCCTGTCGCCGTTAGGCTCTGGGTGATGGTATTGGGCGCCGGCGTGGAGAGCTGCACCTCTGGCAGCAGCGCGCCGGATGTTCCGCGGGCAAGCAGCGTAAAAGCCAGCATCCACAAAAAGAAAAGCGCGATCTGCCGGGGGCGAATCGAAAACCTGTTTTCCTCCGGCGATACGGCCTGCGGCTGCGCCGGTTCCTGACGAACGGCAGAATCCCTGACGATTTTCACAGAAAATGTCTCCTTCCTTATGCCTTGATGCCTCCGGCCTGGATGCCCAGTTCCAGATAGGTTTGCCCATACAGGAACACCAGCATCGCCGGAATCAGCGAGAGCAGGCTGGCCGCCATGGCGATCCCCAGGTTGTCTGTCACAATATCGTTCATATACATGGAAAGCGGCCAGTTGGATTGGGATTTCAGAAAGAGCAGCGGCTGCTCCACCGCGTTCCACCCTTCGATAAAATTCAGCACCAAGGCGGCAAAGATTCCGGCATATCCCAGCGGAACGCCGATCTTCCAAAAGATCTGCCAGGCCGTTGCGCCGTCCAGCTTGGCCGCCTCGAGGAGTTCATTGGGAACATCCTGAAAGCTGCGGGTCATGATAAAAACCGGGAACGCCGAAAACACCCCTGGCAGGATGACGGACAGCGGCGTATCGTAGATTCCAAGGCGTGTGGCGATCAGGTAGTTGGGTACCATCAGTACCTGAAAGGGCAGCACCATCAGCGCAATGTACCCGAGCAGCAGGAAACGCCTGCCCGCAAAGCGCAGCTTGGCAAACGCCCACGATGCGGGGGCGGCGACCACCAGCTGACCGGCGATCTGTGCAAAGGCCAGCAGGCAGGTGTTCCAGAAGACCGAAAAAAACTGCGGGGTGTCCAGCAGCAGCTCCGCCAGCGGTTGGAGCGTCGGCCAGGAAGGCAGGATCGTCCACACCGCATACCCGCCGTCTGCTGTGTCCAACAGGGCCGGCCCCAGGGCGGCTGTCAATTCGTCCGACGCCATCAGCGCACCGCCGACGGTAAACCACAGCGGCCAAAGGACGGTGAAGGCCAGCAGGCCAAGGATCAGCACCGGCAAAAGAGGCTCCTTTTTTCTCATTCCTGCCCACCACCCCAAAAGTGATACAGTAGATACACGACGCAGCCAAGCCCCAGCGCCAGCAGCACGGCGGCGGCAGACAGCTTGCCGATGTCCAGCGACAGGAACCAGTTGTTGAAGAGGTGCTGCAGCAGATATATGCTTTCCTGCGGGTAGTTGCCTGCCACCAAGTAGGCCTCCCGAAAGACCTTAAAGGAGTTGACCAGGCTCAGTATGGTGGTCAGCACCACCGTTGGCAGCAGATTGGGCAGCGTGATAAAGACAAAGGTCTGAAAAGGGGTGGCTCCATCCACCGCTGCCGCTTCATACAAGGGCCGGGGGATGGTCTCCAGACCCGCCAGCCACAGCAGCATATCGTACCCGTTGTTTCGCCAAAGGTAGGTGAAAATCAGCACCCAAAAGGCCGCGCTGCTGCCCATAAAGTCCACGGGCCGGCACCCCAGCCCCACCAGCAAGCCGTTGACCAGCCCCTTGCCGGAGAAAAGCGCCCTCCATAACACAACGATGCTGGCAACAGGGATCGCATAGGGGAGCAGGAGGACGCTTTTGAAAAAGACCGCCCGCCGTTTTGCCGCGCCAAGCAGCACCGCACAGAGCAGGCTGACGGCCAGCAGCGCCGGGATGCAGATGCAGAGAAAGCGGCAGGTGTTGCGGACAGCCAGACGGAACGCAGTATTTTGAAAGAGCGCCCGGTAGTTCCCCCACCCGACGGCTCGGCTGCGCAGCGGTCCATAAAGCTGGCCCGAACCGTTTCGGCCAGTGGGAACAGATAGAACAGGCACAGCCCCAACAGGCTGGGCAGCAGAAAAGGCAGTGCCTGCCAGCTCTCCCTCCGGCACAGGCCAGTGACCTTTGGCCGTTTCATCGCCTTCACCTCCTTGCCTACACTGTAGCACAGGGAACCTGAAAAAAACCTGAATACCTTTCTGCCAAAACAGCTTTTAGGTCTCATCCAATTGCGCCAAATGGTCGATTGGTTCGATCTGCGCTTTGATTAATTCTGAATAATACTTCCCAGCTTTCTGCAGTTCCTGATGGGAACCGGATTCGACTAATTCGCCATCTTTTAATACCAGAATGAAATCCGCCAATCGAAGGCTGGAGTATCGATGTGTTATAAAAATGGTAATAGACATTTTTGTTTTCAAGTTAAGCCGCTTAATAATGTGCTGCTCTGAAATAGCATCTAACGCCGAAAAAGGTTCATCAAACAGGTACACATCACTTTGCTTAAAAAGGCACCGGGCAATTGCAATTTTTTTGCCATTGTCCTTGTGAGAGTTCTGTTCCCCCATTCCACCCCTTTTGGAGTTGGGTTTGTAAGCGGTGTGGTAACCCATCGATCACTTCTGCTGCCCCGGCATCATCAATCACTTTTGAAAGACGGTGAAGATCGTTGGCATTTTCCAAATCACTGATCGTTATATTTTCTTCCGCAGTAAACGGATACTTAATAAAATCTTGAAATATTGCTGATATCCTTTTTCGCAAACCGGCTGTATCAATCTCTTCGATATCTTGTCCGTTGATCAATATGGTTCCTAGTGTTGGCTTATATAACTTCATTAACAGTTTTAGCAGGGTTGTCTTTCCACTGCCGTTTAGCCGATAAGGCATAAGTGTGCCGGTCATCCAAGACGAAGCTTACATTCTTCAAGGCATATACATTGGTAGCAGGGTAGGAAAAGTAAACGTGCCGAAATTCTATCGTGCGAATTGGTTCCGTCAATGGCGTTCCGCAGTTTTCGTCTTCCGTCTGCATATCAAATAAATCAAACAGTGATTCCAAATAAAGTGCCTGCTCATAGAAAGTATTCAATTGGGTGCAAAACGAGAAAATGGCGCTTTGTATTTGATCCAAGGAGCTTGTGTACAAGTTGATCGTACCAAGCGTAGCCCGTTGCTTAATCCCCAAAATAATGATCCAAAGCTTAAGCAGCAAAATCACGAAATCATTGGCGGCTTTTTGGGCCGTATCAATTTTGCAAAATTTTTGCGGTTCATCTGATCTTCACGAAAAAAATCTGTTTGCTGATTCAAAATGCGGCTTTTCAAATACGATAGAGAGCCAAAAAGTTTTAATTCTTTTATATTGTCATTGCGCAGCATGAGATCGCGGAGAACATCGGAATAGCGTTGTTTTTCTACCCGTCCGACCGATATCTTATACCAAAAACTGCTCACATACTTATTGACGAAAAAAAGAGGAATGCTGGCCACCACACTGGCAATTACAATAATGCCATTAAATGAAACAAGTACGCATACCACGCTCGCAAAAGAAATTAAGCATTGCACGATCGAGAAAACGGTGTTGATTAAGTTTGTACAACGGATCGACGTTTGTTCTGAAGTGAAGCGGATTCGATTATAAGTTGTTTCATTATCATACTGACTCATCGGCAAGTGAACACATTTTTCTAACACCTGTGCGTTCACCAATAAAGATATCCGACCACTCACATCACTTTTTAGTAAGATACTGAGGTTATTCACAACAGACAGCATCATGTTTGTTAAGAAAAGGAAAAACAAAAGCCAGATGATTTCCATTTCAAACGCCTGCTGGCCACACGCTCTTGCCAGGCTATCCAGAAAAGCTCTGGACAGTATCAGGGTTAGAAAAGGGCATACGCCCGCTATTGTGCTAAGGATCCCTAAAAAAGCAATCCCCCCTGGAGCTGCATGAAAAAGTATTTTTAGAGTTCTAAATGTGATGGAAAGCGTCTCTTTAATAGATAACGTACTTTTTTCCATGGATACATTCCTCGATCATTTTTCTGACACCAGAAGGAGGGAAAGCCGGATAGCTTTCCTCCTTCCGTTGATTGGACGCGATGTAATGATGAATTACGAAACCGCGTTGTGGGCGCCATCGTAGTTGATGGACAGGTTGTACTCGATCGTGGTGTTGCAGGTGCAAGCGCAACCACCGCCAGAATCGCGCTGGCCAGTCCAAACGCTATTGAAGCTGGGCGCAGTCGGGGTAGTTTGCGTGCAAGTGCAGCCGCAGCTGCTCGCCGCATTAACTGCAGTACGACCAAAGATGGGATCTACGACGCTCATAATAGCTCCTCCTCTCTCTTAGAATCTATACAAACAGGCAAAATGCCTATTGTACCGCAGTTACTCAATCACTGCATCTTTTAAGCAGTTGAGCGCTTCTGGATTTTCTTCCATCAGTTCATGGTAGAGAGCCAGATTATTTAGTGCAACTGACCTTGAAGCGCGGCATGCCTCGTTTTTCAGCCCCATATCCAACCCGTTTTCATTGCAAACGCCTGCATAGCATACCCTGCACAGATTGTAAGCCCAACACTTATCGCAGATGTCTTTTGACTGCGCCGCAAATTCCTCAACATACTTTTTCACGATCAGTTCTCGATCAACACCTTCGTCCACATTACCAATCGAAGGGCTGGAGCCGATCCGTTCGCAGGCTTTATATTCTCCGGTTGCCGTGACATACAGTCTTTTCTTTCCTGGCACGCAGCATCCATTTAATCCCCGGCGCAGTGTAGGTTCATCAACGATAATGCGATTGTTGATTTTAACCAAGTCGTCAAAGATCGAATGGTAATATATGTTTCTGGCTTTGTAGGCGTCAAGCCGTCGGTTTCTGCCTTGCGCTGTTGCCATATCATAAGGGGGTTGCACATACCATGAAGAGCATACTTGGGATTGCCGGTGATTTTGTCGTAATACTCATCCAAGCCAGGACAAGTTCCATACGATGGATAAGTAATATTTACATGGCAGGTTGCCGGAAGCCAGTCCAGCGATTCGAAGTATGCATTTACCTGCCCCAACTTTTCAAATCCAAATGGAGGTGTCAACACAGCGTTTATATTAACCGGCATGTGGGAACCTGCGTAGGCATCCGCCAAAATTCGAAGACCGCCAATGCTGTCTTCAAACGTGGGGGCATCATTTGCGTACACACGATATGCGTCGTGGACAGTGCGTGGGCCGTCGATACTGGCCATAATATATAAGTTCGGAACTTGAGCCAGATAGGTGGCGATTTCGCGTGTCATGAGCGACATATTGGAAGTAAAGCTATAAACAATCTCTTTGTTCCCTCTCTTGGCCTGAGACCTCTCAATCACAGCTTTCATCAGCTTAAAGTTAAGCAACGGCTCGCCGCCGTAGAAAGTAATTGCCAGTTTAGCGCCGCTGTTTTCCAACGCCCAATCAATTGCCTTAAAGGCAATTTCTGTCGCATCCGCCGATTCCCAAAATCACGGTTTCCTGAGAAATCCTCTGAGTAGACGCAGTATTTGCAGCGGAAATTACATTGCTCCGTCACTTCAAGAATGATTTGTTCAACTTTCTGCTCCGTATCGGTTACACCCGCCGCAATTTCTTTTCCCATGCTCAAAAGCGGCGGTCGCTGGAACAAGCGCTCTGCGTCAATTGTCTGTAGGAGGTTTTTCACTGCATTAGGATCGACTTTTGTCAGTGATATCAAAAATGTTTCGGCGCTCAACGTGGGGTCAAACAATACGCGGAAAATGTAGCTGGTATCATCGTCCAACACAATTACCTTTCCGGTGCCTGTATCATAGTAGTAGTTGTTTCTCTTGGTGGAAAACAGTACTCCTTCACGCAGAGCAGACTGCGTAGTTTTCATATCATAAAGTCGCTGCAATACCGGTCGAAGAGAAAGAGGAACCATTTCTAATTCTACTATCTGCATATTGGCGATTCACATCCTATTCCGTAAATTGCCCTTGTTATAGCACGGATTTCATATCAAAGTGCTCATTCGAGCGAAAACGCGCGTTTCTTTCATCGAAAATCGACGATGCCGACGAGTGATTTCTTGTTCGGTATGTACACAAAAGTGCTGTGAGAAAACCAAAAGGCTCTCACAGCACTTTTTACAATGATGCGACAAACGGTTGTGGATTCTGCCAATATCACGCCTGTGGGATCGTGACCTGCAGCGTAGCGCCGCCGCCCGGCGTATCCCGGATCGTGATGCTGCCGTGATGCAGCGCCACAAGCTTCTGCGCGATGCTCAGGCCCAGACCCAGGCTGGCATCGCCGGTTTGCGGGTCTGCGCGATAAAACTTTTGGAAAGCCCGTTCCTTATCCGCAATGCCCGGCCCCGTATCGGCCACCGACAGGCAGACCGTTCGCCCCGCCGCCACGGCGGAAAGTTCGATCTGCGTACCGCTGGGGGTGTGCTGAACGGCGTTGGACAACAGAATGGCCATCACCTGCTTCAGCGCGTCCTCGTCTGCCCGAATGGGCGGCAGCGCGCCGTCCGGCAGGCGGAGGGTCAGCCGGTCACCGGCCTTTGCCGCCACCGGCTGCCATGTCTCGTAAACTTCCCAGAGAAAGGCCTCGGTGTCCAGCTTTGCCGGCATGATCTGACGGGCAGCGGTCTCCAGACGGGAAAGGGATAGAAGCTCCTGCACCAGCTGCGCCATCCGGTGCGCTTCTGACAGAATGTTGGCGCGGTATTTTGCCTCCTCGCCGCCGGAAGGCAGCAGTTCGGCGCTGGTGATGATCACTGCCAGCGGGCTTTTCAACTCGTGGCTGGCCGCCGCCAAAAACTCCCGCTCCATCCGCTCGGCCCGCCGGGCGGGCTGCATGGCCCAGCCGGTCAGCGCAAAGGCCAGCGCCCCCAAAGCCAGCACGCCGCCCGCCGCCACCGCTACGTACAACAGTTGCATCCTGCCCCATTCCTGCCGGAAGGTCGCGGCATCCTGAAACAGGTACATCTCGATCCAATTCCCACTGGCCGTGGGGATTGCACAGTATTCCGCAAACCAGAGGGCACTCCCGTCCCGCAGGGTGTATGCCTGCCGGACAACCGTTTTGGCCCACAGGCCGTTCTGCCCATCCACGCTTTGCCGCGCCTCTTCCAGCATTGGTTCGCTGAGAGTGAGCAGCGGTGCGGCATCATCGCCCTGCAGGTAGGGATTCTCGATGGGGGCTCCCTTCTCGAATAAGGCGGGCACCAGGCGGTTTTCCACCGCGCTGCTGTAGATCGCCTTATGGTCGATGGTCTGTGTCTCCAGGATCGGCTGTTCCAGGGCGGAACAGAGGGAGGCGAAGGCCAGCCTATGCTTCTCCTCCAGGGCGTTCTTTCCCTGCCGGGCGGCCACGAAACAGAGGGTAGCCACCACCATGGCGGCAAACAGGATGTTCACCGCTACGATCTTCCACCGCAGAACGTCCAACGGCGCGGCCGGTTCAGCGGCCTTCTTTTTCTTCCACAAGGGCATACCCAACACCTCGAACGGTCCGCAGGCTCATCTTGGAGTGGATCTGGCCAGCCGCCGGCGGAAAAAGCCGATGTAATTGTCCAGAATGGCCTCCTCCACGTCGGCGTCCGCGCCCCATACGCGGGCAAACAGGGTGGCTCGTGCCAGCGCCTGACCCTTGCTTTTCATAAACAGTTCAATCATAAGGCCCAGCTTTTTGGAGACCGCGATCTCCTCCCGGCCACAGGCCAGCAGCAGCGCCTTGGTGTCGTACACCAGATCCCCGTACCGCAGCACCACCAGCTCCTCGATGGGGGCCTGCCGCCGCAGGTTGGCCCGGACACGGGCCAACAGCTCCCGGCTGTCAAAGGGTTTACCCAGATAGTCGTCGGCGCCGGCATCCAGGCAGGTCACCTTGTTTTCCACGGCGGTCAGCGCCGTCAGCATCACCACCGGCGTCATGATCCCCTTGCGGCGGCTTTCCCGCAGGATGTCCGGCCCGCTTTCGCCGGGGAGCATCCAGTCCACCAGCGCCAGGTCGTAGGCGTTCTGCTGCAGATAGTAAGCGCCTTCCTCCCCGTCGGTGCAGGCTTTCACCGTGTAGCCCTCTTTTTCAAGGATTTCGCACAGCATCCGGTTCAGTTTCCGGTCATCTTCGATCACTAGCAAGTTCATGTATTCTACCTCCCGGGGCATATCTCGCAGGCCGTATCAAAAGCGGCAGATTATTTAATTTATAGCACAAATTCTCCCGGAGCGCAACCAAGGCCGGAAAGAGCCGCAGGCGCATTCAGGATTTTTTCAGGTTTTGTGTGGTACAGTGGTATTACCAAAATTGCCAGGGCAGCGGCCGCCTGCGCCGCCGCCCCGTCAGGAGGAATTTGTATGAACCGAATTCGATCACGCTTGCGCCGCTGGCCGCCCTCATGGCTTTGCTGCTGGCGCTGGCAGGGTGTTCCGCCGCTCCTTCAACCGAGGAGCCGGGAACGGCCTCCCAAACGAAGTACGCCACGGGAAAATACACCCAGACGGAGGTCACCCCCGCGGTGGACAGCGGCTTTGCTCCCGCCAAGCTACAGATGCTGGACGGCGTTCCCACGTTATCGCTGTATAATGACGCCCAAAACACCGCAGCGGCGTTTTCCTGGACGGGGGATGGCTGGGAAACCATCGATCCCTCCACCGTACAAGCCTTTCTGGACGGGCTGGACAAAACGCAGGTGGAAACGCTGACCGCCTGTTACGGCGGCAGCGGCCGGTGGTGGGTGGCCGCCGCCGAGACCGGCGGCGCGTTGACGCTCTACCGCGTCGATTCGCAGGGAAGCGTCCGCACAGTGTTGACGGATACGCCGCCTGCGGCGGCACCGCGCCTACATCACCGACTTTGCCGCCGCCCCGGGGTATGCGGTCGTCTGCCTGGCGGACGGCGCAGGAAGCTGTGTTCTGCAGATTGTGGACGGGCAGAGCGGGGATATTTCCGCCACGATCCGTCCCAGCGTTGTGGATTATACCTTTGCGGTATCGGGCAACCGGCTGTATCTGCGCAACCGGAATGCCGGAACGATGGATGTCTATGCGCTTCCTTCCGGTGAAAAGGCCGATTCCTTTGCGATTGTTCCTGAGGCACAGGAGGTGGCCGCCTATGCGGTGGACGGCGAGAACCAGCAGATCGTTTTCCTCACCATGGACGGAGTTTTTCAGGCGGGCTTTGGTTCCTCGGTCAAGCAGGCCATGGTGCAGGAAAAAGGCTTTGTCTACGCCGCACCGCAGACCACCGACTATGAGATTCTCCCGCTGGGGGATGCCGCCTTCCTGGTGTCCTGCCTGCAGAACGGCGCGCCGCTGACTGTCCTGATCCGGTTGGACGCCACCCTGCCCACACAGGCAGCGCAAAGCCTGTATATTTGGGCGCTGGAGGACAGCGATGTCATCCGCAGCGCCGCCGCGGTCTTTGCCAACCAGTACCCGGATTGTGACGTTCAGTTGGAATTTGGCCGCGATGCCACCAGCCAGGCCCTTTCCGACGAGGATATCATCAAGAATCTAAACACCCGTCTGCTGGCCGGTGAAGCGCCCGACGTGCTTTTTCTGGACGGCCTGCCCATCCGTTCGCTGATGGAGAAAGGTGTGCTGGCGTCGCTGGATGGTGTTGTTTCGATGGACGGATACTATGAAAACATCCTGACCGCCTACTCGCTGGACGGCAGGCCCTACGCCTATCCGTCGGTGTTCCGCGTGCCGGTTTTTGTAAGCGGCAGCAGCGAGATCAACGTGGATGACTACGCCTCGCTGGCGTCGCTGGCCGCGCTCTATCAGGAGCAAAGCCTGATTTTTAACACCTCCTACGAGGATATTTTTGATTCCTTCTATATTGCCTCCAGCGCCGGGCTCTTCCCGGAGGAGAAGCGCATTGACGAGGACGCGCTGCGCGCATTCCTGCAATCCACCAGAGAGATGATCGATGGCCAGCAGATCACCGCCCAAACCAACGAGTATGTGATGGCCAGCGGCAACGGACAGAGCGTGGCCCAGTCGGAGTTTGCCATGAGCCTGATCAAGGTGGCCGAGGGGAGTTACCCCTGCGGTACCGGCGTTGTAAGCAGCCGTTCCGACGCGCTGAAGCTGTTTTGGAGCTACCCCGCCGTTGCCATCCGGCCGCTGCCCGGCAGCGGCTTTGAGGCCAAAGAGATCGTTTCCATCCCGGCTAACGCCGCCAACCCCACACTGGCAAAAGCTTTTGTCCAAATCATGCTGACAGACCCCGTTGTGCAGTTGAATTCCCTCTACAAGGGCTTCTCGGTACAGCGGGATGTGGAAAACGCCTATCTGGCGCAGACCATCGCGGACGGGGAGCAGACCTACGCCGCCGACCCGCTGACCTGCGATTGGGATTCCCTGATCGAAGAGCTGGGCGCGCCGTCCGTCAGCTCTGCCACGATTTATGATGTAACGCATGAGGCTGCGTTTGACTACTACGGCAACGAGATCGACCTGGACACCGCCGTCCAGCGCATCGAGGAAAACCTGGGACTCTATTTTTCCGAGCAGCAATAAGCAAAGCAGTAGCAGCATCGCCGAATCATTCTACTTGGCATTATAGCGGCGTTGTGTGGATGCTTTTCAAATGGCGATTTTCAAAGTCTTACTGCTATAATTTAATTTCTTTTTTCTTACGTTTACAAACCGTCCGCTGTTTTCTCCTTATTCGGGGTGATAGAAGAAAATGGCCCCGGAAATTTATCAAGGCATTGTTGCATACCAATCCGGTGATTCAACCGCAGCATGGACACTCGTTCAAAAATTCACATGTTTTTCTTTACAATTTACATTCCGAAATACCTCATTGCGTCTGTCCTGCTTCCGTTTACATGTACCTCTAAGTGCAAATGGCTGCCTGTGGCTCGCCCAGTGTGGCCGACATAACCGATGACCTGCCGGCCTGCACTTGTTGGTCGGTGGTGACACAAATGCTGGAGCAGTGTGCATATAGTGTTTCCAGTCCGCCGCCGTGGTCGATTTGGATGTAGTAGCCGTAACTGCCGCCCCCAGCTGTCAAGACTGTTGGCAACAGTGACGGTGCCATCTGCGGCGGCAAGGATGGGTGTGCCCTCGGCACAGGCAATGTCGGTGCCGGTGTGGGAGCTGACTTCGGCCGG
>ENA-OPZM01000528-OPZM01000528.1-human-gut-metagenome-genome-assembly--contig:-NODE-528-length-16245-cov-6.359784_pt1 | contig 16245 bp, 16 predicted proteins | sample MGYA00242478_ERZ504493 | MGnify/ENA primary metagenome ERZ504493 (study PRJEB26092, sample SAMD00036227) | human gut metagenome | host: Homo sapiens | study: EMG produced TPA metagenomics assembly of...
CGGGCAGAGAGTCCATCTGATCGGCCAGACCGACCAGGCGAAGCACCTCGCACCTGGCTGCGAATGACGCCCTTGGGCTTGCCGATGCACTGCAGGGCAAACGCCACGTTTCGTAGGCGGTCTTCTGCGGCAGGAGCTTAAGTCCTGGAACACGGCACCGATCTGGCGACGCAAGAACGGAACTTTGCGGTTCTTGATCTTCATGAGGTCCTGGCCGGCGACCAAAATGCGGCCGCTCGTCGGCTTGACGTCGCGGTTGAGCGTCGAAAGCAGCGTGGTCTTACCCGAGCCGGAGTGACCGACCAGGAAGACAAACTCGCCAGGATAGATCTCGATGTTGATGTCGTCGAGCGCGGGCTTGTTGGGCTGTGCCGGGTAGATTTTGGTGACGTGCTCCATGAGGATGACGGGCTCGACACCGGCCTGCTTGGCCATCTTCTTGCGGCTGGCCTGCGGATCGATGGGCGCAAACACCGACGTAAAGTCGGGGTTGTTGAGCGCATTGTCGAGGCTTGCGACCTCGGCGGCCTGATCGCTCTCGACTACGGGAGCCGCGGGCTGCGTAGGATCGGGAATACCGGCAAAAAGACCGGACTGCGCAGGCTGTGGCGCCGGAGTCGCAGGAGCCATGGGATCGGGAATACCGGCCATGACAGGCTGCGGCGCGACAGCGTCCGCCTGGGGCTGATCCACGCGAGCGGTCACCTTCTGCACGGGCTCAAAACCCGCGGCCTCGGAAAGCTCGACATCATTGGTGGGATTGTAGGCAAAGGGATCTGATGCCGGCTGTGCCTGATCTGCCGGCTGTGCGGGGATCGGGCTAAACAGCTGATCCTCTGAATCCGGGGTGGCGAAACGAGTGCCCGCGGCGCTGGCTGCGTCTTGGGGGCGTCATCGCCCGCACCGGAGGTACGGAAGTGGTTACCCACTGGTGCTCCTTATCGTCGTGCGTTTAAACTACATGAGCGCTTTGTATTTTAGCAGCATTAGCTTCGCTGCACATAAGAAGCATGGCGGGGTTTTGGTCTCACCGGCCGCGCGCAGGGTTACCTCCCAAATCGTCCTCGGACATGTCGGAGTCCCCGCTGTGCGCTTCGCGCTGCGGGGACTCCTCCGTCCTGCGGAAAGATTTGGGAGGTAACCCTGCGCGTGGCCTGCGACTACTAAGGAGTCGCCGCGTTTCTATTAGGTGCAGCAAATGCATGCTTGGGAGGGTCTGAATTGCACTTTGTTGGGATGGGCCCGTTTCCCGGAGGAAGCTCTTGCTTGAAATGGGCTTGATTTGATTGTTGCGCAACTCGGATTTGGATTGTCGATTTACAGTGGCCTCGATGGGAACGCCTATGGTTGTGGGGGCCAGTATGAATTGTCCTTATTGTGGAGCTGAGTTGCGCGATGGCGTGAGGTACTGCACAGCGTGCGGGGTTGCCGTCAATGGCATCTCTGCTGATTCTGGGCTTCGGGTAAAGCCTCGGAACCACGTTGCGGTCATCCTTACCTGCATGCTGGTAATTGGCATTGTCGGCGGTAGCTGTATGGGCCTTCATCTGCGGCAGGTGTTGTCGCACTTCGTATCCGCCCATTCGGAGCACGCCATTGTGCTGGATGTCGCGGCTGCGAGCTGGAACACCGATAACGGAGCACCGCGCGTTCCGATACACATTACGGGCAAGACCATCGACGGAATAACGGTCGACAGGATTGAGTTCGTCGCCTCCGATGGCTCTGGCATCAATCTCAAACAAGGTGTCTACACGCTCGAGGCAGCAGGTTCCCCTATCGCTGCGGACGGCACGATCTATCAAATTCCATGCACGAGTGCCACACTCGTCCTCGATGACGCCTTTGCCATGGGTGAAACGATCGATCTGGCCGAGCTTGCAGAACAGGATTCGATTCTCACCTTCTGCCCCATTGATGCCGCCGATGTAACCAATGACGAAATCTATGATGCCGCTTTGCTCGCCATGACATACCGAGGCGGCGATGCCCCCGATGTCGCCGCACTGTGCCAAGCCGCAATCAATCGTCGCGATGGAGCCAGCACAAGCGGGAACGCCTTCGGAAGTTGCGGTGAAATGCGGATTAATTGAGCCTTTAGGCTGGCAAAACAGTCCTTATTTCACCGCAACTGAAACAGGGGCGCCCCTCCAAGAGAGCGCCCCTGCCGGGTTTCCATAGTACTGGCGAAGCAGTCCTTGAGATCCGCCTTGCCTTATGCCAAGAACTCCTTGGTGGTCGCCACGATGTTGGCGGCGTCCAGGCCGTACTTGTGCAGGAGCTCGGCACCCGGGCCGGACTCGCCGAACGTGTCGTTGACGCCGATCTTCTTGAGCGGCGTCGGGCACTGCTCGCACAGGACATCGGCAACGGCGCTGCCCAGGCCACCGATCACGGAGTGCTCCTCGACGGTCACGACGTGGCCGGTCTTGGTGGCGCTCTTGACGATCAGGTCGGAGTCGATGGGCTTAATGGTGTGCATGTTGATGACCTCGGCGTCGATACCCTCGGCAGCGAGCTGCTCGGCGGCCTCGAGGGCCTCGCCGACCATCAGACCGCAGGCAATGATGGTAACGTCGGCGCCCTCGCGCATGACGATGCCGCGGCCCAACTCGAACTTGTAGGTCTCGGGGTCGTTGATGACCGGCGAGGCCAGGCGGGCAAAGCGCATGTACACGGGACCGTCGCACTCGTAGGCGGCGCGCGTCACGGCGCGGGCCTCGACGTCATCGGCGGGAACGATGACGGTCATGCCGGGAATGACGCGCATAAGGGCGATATCCTCGCAGCACTGGTGCGTGGCGCCGTCCTCGCCCACCGAGATACCGGCGTGCGTGGCGCCGATCTTGACGTTGAGATGCGGGTAGCCAATGGAGTTGCGGACCTGCTCAAAGGCGCGGCCGGCGGCAAACATGGCAAAGGTGCTCGCGAAGGCAACGCGGCCGGTGGTTGCGATACCGGCGGCAACGCCCATCAGGTTGCTCTCGGCAATGCCCACATCGAAGAAGCGGTCGGGGCAGGCTGCCTTAAACTTACCGGTCTGCGTGGCGGCGGCCAGGTCGGCGTCGAGGACCACAAAGTCATCGTGCTCGTTGGCGAGCTCGACGAGGGCCTCGCCGTAGCTTACGCGCGTGGCGATTTTCTTGACGTCTGCCATCCTAGAGCTCCTCTCCGGCGGCCGTGAGCTCTGCCATGGCCTGCTCAAACTGTTCATCGTTGGGGGCCTTACCGTGCCAACCCACCTGGTTCTCCATAAAGGAGACGCCCTTGCCCTTTGTGGTCTCGGCGATAATGGCGGTCGGCTGACCCTTGGTGGCGCGGGCCTCGGCAAAGGCGGCGCGGATCTGATTGAAGTCGTTGCCGTCAGCGAGCTCCACCACATGGAACTTAAAGGCGCGGAACTTGTCGGCGAGCGGCATGGGGTCGTTGACCTCCTCGACGGGACCGTCGATCTGCAGGCCGTTGTGGTCGACGATCACGCAGAGGTTGTCGAGCTGCTGGTTGCCGGCAAACATGGCGGCCTCCCAGACCTGGCCTTCCTCGCTCTCGCCATCGCCCAGCAGGGCGTACGTGCGGTAAGTATCGCCCCAGTGCTTAGCGGCAACGGCCATGCCCACGGCGGCGGAAATGCCCTGGCCGAGCGAGCCAGTGGACATGTCGACGCCCGGGGTGTCGTTCATGTTGGGGTGACCCTGCAGGTGGCTGCCGATATGGCGCAGCGTCTCGAGGTCCTCCTTGGGGAAGAACCCGCGCTCGGCGAGCACGGCGTACAGGCCCGGAGCGCAATGACCCTTGGAAAGCACAAAGCGGTCGCGATCGGCCTTGCGGGGATCGGCCGGGTCGACGTTCATTTCCTCAAAGTACAGATAGGTCATGATGTCGGCAGCGCCGAGCGAACCGCCCGGATGGCCAGACTTGGCAGCGTGCACGCCGGTGACGATGCCCTTCCTTACCTCGTTGGCAACCTTTTTGAGCTCTTCGTCGCTCATTGTGCCTTCCTTTCATCCTCTTAAGACAAGATGCGCACGGCACCGAAGGTAATCCCAACACAGCCGCAATGCACGTACGTCATTCATTATGCTGGAAACCGATGGTTTTACCAGAGTTTTTATCATTATTTGAATAATTTAGCAGGCAGAACCGCTGATGAAACGGTTTATCAATGTGAACGTCTTTTGGATGCGGTGGCTACCTCTCGCCCCGGCACAAAAATGATCCGCAAACCGAAATTCAGCCTACGCGTTAATGTCCTTGAAACCCTCACCGAAGGCTTCCGTAACGTCGGCGACCGTCACAATGGCGTGAGGATCGCGCTCGCGCACGATCGTTTTGAGGGTGTTGAGCTCTCGACGGCTAACGATCACCATGATCACCGGCTTCTCGACGCCCGAATACATACCGGTCGCCTTTAATTTGGTGCAGCCGCGGCCCAGACCATACATGATGTCGGCCGCGATATCGGGAAAGTTATCCGAGATGATGAGCACCATACGACGCTTATTGCCGCCATCGACCACAGCATCGATCACATAGCCGCTAATCACCATCGAAAGTCCTGCGTATAGAGCATTTTCGAGCGAGAATACCGGAGCAGATGCCGCACATACGGCAACGTCGATTGCCATGACGGTCGAGCCCACCGGCAGCGAGGTGTTACGCGAGATGATTTGGCCAATCGTGTCCGAGCCGCCGGTGTTGGCGCCGGCGCGCAACACCATGCCGTAACCAATGCCCGTGATAATGCCGCCCCACATAGCGGGAAGCATCAGGTCCGCATGTGCCAGGGGCGCTACAAACGGGGCAAACAGATCGGTAAAGAAGCCCAGCAGCACAAAGCCCGTCGCCGTCTGCACTACATAGAACATGCCGCCCTCGCGCATAACGATCAGCAGCAGCAAGGCATTCATCACGATGGTCTGGATACCGACAGGAAGCGACACGCCTCGCGCTGCGCCGACTGCCTGGATAATCGTCGCAAGGCCCGTAACGCCACCGGCTGCAAGACCGTTGGGAATCAAAAACAGGTCGGTCGCGATGGCGGCCAAGGCGCACCCCAACATGATCTGGGGTAGATCGTGAAAGAAGTTCATCGAAAGAATGCGCTTGATGTCCAGACGATATGCCATGCTGCCTCCCTCAAAAAAGCGCACCCCATCGGATGCGCTTTGAACTTCTTCATGTATTCGATTCTACCGATTCGCCAAACAAAAACCACCCCTGTGCAGGGTTTGTTCTGGATACAAAACCGTCCTGCTCGGAAGGCCTTGATCCATTTCCACATAAACCGAGCGGTTTAGGCAGACGGGGCCTCCGCGTCAGCGTTGCCGGTAGCCCAACGGTGATAGCCAATCACAAACGGATCCAGGTCGCCGTCGTCAAGAACTGCCTCGACGTTGCTGGTCTCCACGCCCGTGCGCAGGTCCTTAACCATCTGGTACGGGTAGAGCACGTAGCTGCGAATCTGGTTACCAAAACCGATCGTGGTCTTGGGTCCACGAATCTCGTCGAGCGCCTCGGCGCGCTTCTCGAGCTCGATCTCGTACAGACGGGCCTTGAGAATCTGCATGCACGCGGCCTTGTTTTGAATCTGGCTGCGCTCGTTTTGGCAAGTGACCACGATGCCGCTGGGGAAATGCGTCACGCGCACGGCGGAGTCGGTGGTGTTGACGCCCTGGCCGCCCGGGCCGCTCGCGTGATACACGTCCACGCGGATATCGTCGGGACTAATCTCGATGTCGATATCATTGGGCAGCACCGGAATGACCTCAACGCCGGCAAACGTGGTCTGGCGGCGCTTCTTGTCGTCGGTGGGACTAATGCGCACCAGACGGTGGACGCCGGCCTCGGCGCGCAGCATGCCAAAGGCATCCTTGCCTTCGACGGTAAAGGTCGCGCGATCGATGCGATAACCTCGGCCGCGGGGCAATCGTTGATGGTGACCTTCCAACCGCGGCGCTGGCAGTACTTCATGTACATCTTAAAGAGCATGAAGGTCCAGTCCTGGGCCTCCAAACCGCCCTGCCCGGGCTTGATGGTCACAATCGCGTCGCCATGGTCGAACTCCCCGGTAAACCAGCTCGCAAGCTCAAGCTCGTCGATGGCGCGGGAAAGGCGCTCCGCCGTGGCAGCAGCCTCCTCACGCAGCGCGGCAGCATCGGGGTCATCGCCCATTTCCTCGGCAAGCTCCAGCGCGGCGCGAGCATCGGAAAGCTCACCGCGCGCCGTATCCACGGCGGCGATATCCTCCTTGGCGCGTGCAATTTCCTCCATCGTGGCGCGAGCGGCGTCGGCATCGTCCCAAAAGCCCGGGGCGACGCTTTTGGCCTCGAGCTCCGCCACGCGGGTGCGCTTCTCGTCCAAATGGAGATATGACTCGACCTCGCCGAGTCGGTCCGCAAACGCGTCCAACTCGGCGAGCGTTACCTCTAGAGCCTCGGCCATTAACGATTCCTGCCGTGGCAGTACTTAAACTTCTTACCGCTACCGCAAGGGCACAGGTCGTTGCGGCCCACGTTGACATAGGGGTCATCGCTCTCGGACTTGCGGTAGGTCGTCACCTTGCCACCGTTGTTAACGGCAGCCGGACCACCCTGGACGGCGGTGCGGGCCTGCACCTGAGCCTGCTTGCGCAGTACCGAATCGCTGTTGTCGCCATCGACCTCGGCGGGACCAGAGAAGCGCGCACCCTTAAGGGCGGGGTCCTCCTTGTGCTCCACAGCCTGCGGGGCAGCTTTGAGCTCAATGCGCAGAACAGTGCGCAGGTAATCCTCGTACATGGTATCGACGAGTATCTGGAACGCACCGTAGGCCTCGGTCTTGTACTCAACCAGCGGGTCGCGCTGACCAAAGCCGCGCAGGCCGATACCGGTCTTGAGGTAGTCCATTTCCTGCAGGTAGTTCATCCAACGCGTATCGATGACGCGCAGCATGACCTGGGTATTGAGCTCGCGCATCAGGTCCTCGCCCAGACGCTCGGCCTTCATGTTGTAGCACTTCTCAACATAAGCCAAAACATCGGCGGCCAGGGCCTCAAAGTCCTCGTCGGGGAACTGAGGGGTATCGATATGCCCGGTCAGCTCGACGACCCATTTGCGCAGACCCTCAAGATCGCGCTCGCCCTCGTGGCTGTCCTTGGTGCAGAACTCCTGAACACAGCGGTACACGGTATCGTGCATGACCTCGGTGATGTGGTCGGTCAGGTCCTTGCCGTCCAGAATCTTGTTGCGCTCGGCGTAGATGACCTGGCGCTGCTTGTTCATGACGTCGTCGTACTCAAGAACGCTCTTACGCATGGAGAAGTTGATGCTCTCGACCTTGTGCTGGGCATTCTCGACGGCCTTGGAAATGATCTTGTGCTGGATGGGCATGTCGTCGCCCATGTCGGCCGTGACCATCATCTTGGAGACGCGGTCCATCCTGTCGCCGCCGAACAGGCGCATGAGGTCATCCTCGAGTGACAGGTAGAACTGGGTCTCGCCCGGATCGCCCTGACGACCGGAACGGCCACGCAGCTGGTTGTCGATACGGCGGGACTCATGGCGCTCGGTGCCGATAACGGTCAGGCCGCCGGCGGCAAGCACGCGCTCGCGCTCGGCCTTGCAGGTCTCCTTGGCCTCGGCGTTAAACTGCTCGAGCTGCTCGGGCGTCACGTCCTCCATGGTCAGGCCCTCGTGCTCCAGGCGCTCGCGCACCAGCTCGTCGGGGTTGCCGCCCAGCAAGATGTCTGTACCACGGCCGGCCATGTTGGTAGCGATGGTCACGGCGCCATAGCGACCAGCCTGGGCCACGATATGGGCCTCGCGCTCGTGGTGCTTGGCGTTGAGGACTCGTGCGCGATACCGCGCTTAGTGAGGGCGGCGGACAGTTTCTCGGAGCTCTCGATGGAGACGGTGCCACCAGGACCGGCTGGCCCTTGGCGTGACGACGCTCAACGTCGTCGGCAACGGCGTTGTACTTGGCTGGATGGTGCGGTAGACCAGGTCCTCGTGGTCAACACGCTGCACGGGCTTGTTGGGGGGAATGACCTCGACGGGCAGCTTGTAGATCTCGCGGAACTCAGCGTCCTCGGTGAGTGCCGTACCGGTCATGCCGGAGAGCTTGTCATACAGGCGGAAGTAGTTCTGCAGGGTGATGGTGGCAAGGGTCTGGTTCTCCTCGCGCACGAGCACGCCCTCTTTGGCCTCGATGGCCTGATGCAGGCCCTCGGAGTAGCGGCGGCCCTCCATGATGCGACCGGTGAACTCGTCGACGATCTTGACCTCGCCGTTGGTGACCACGTACTGCTTGTCGCGGTGGAACATGTACTGGGCCTTCAGCGCCTGCTGCAGGTGGTTGACCAGCTGGCCGGAGAGATCGGCATAGATGTCATCGATACCCAGGCGGCGCTCAATCTTCTTAAGGCCGCGCTCGGTGGCGGCAATGGTGTGCTTGGCCTCGTCCATGACATAGTCGCCCGTGGGCTCAACGTCCTCGGTGGCGGTGAGCATGTCGTGCGAGACGTCCTCGCCGCGCTCAAGGCCGCGCACGGCGCGCGCGAAGTCCTTGTAGGTGCTGGCGGACTTGGTGCCGGCGCCCGAGATGATGAGCGGCGTTCTGGCCTCGTCGATCAGGATGGAGTCGACCTCGTCGACGATGGCGTAGTTGTGGCCGCGCTGCACACGCTGCTCGGGGCGGGTGACCATGTTATCGCGCAGGTAATCGAAACCGAACTCGGAGTTGGTGCCGTACGTGACGTCGGCTGGTAGGCCGGGCGCTTGAGTTCGAGCGGCATGTTGTTCTGCAGCAGACCGACGGTCATGCCCAAGTACTTGTAGATACGGCCCATCCACTCGGAGTCGCGCTTGGCCAGGTAGTCGTTGACGGTGACGACGTGCACGCCCTTACCGGCGATGGCGTTGAGATAGCCGGCCAGCGTGGAGACGAGGGTCTTGCCTTCGCCGGTCTTCATCTCGGCGATGTGGCCCTCGTGCAGCGCCATGGCGCCGATGAGCTGTACATCAAAGTGACGCATGCCCATGGTGCGCTTAGAAGCTTCGCGCACGGTGGCAAAGGCTCGGGGAGCATGTCGTCGAGCGACTCGCCGTTGGCGTAGCGCTCGCGGAACTTATCAGTCTGGGCGCGGAGCTCCTCCTCGGTCATCTTCTCAAACTGGGGCTCAAGACCGTTGATCTTGTCGACGATCTTGTAGTAGCGCTTCAGGTCCTTATCGGATCCAAAGGACAGCAGCTTTGACATGAATCCCATGTGGTTTTCCTTTTTGGCCATCGCCCGTGGCATGAAACCTTGGACGAGTTAAACACAGATATTTGTACTTTAGCCAAACAAGGCGCCGCCTATGCGGTCGACACGCTCGACCACGTAATAACTACGACAGCCTGCCAAAAAGGGACTGGTTTATTTTGGCAGCTTTTATCTGGGAAACGCTGCCTCTCTGCCATTTGGTGCAAACCAACCTGTCCCCTTCGCGCCAACCTGGTGCAATGGGGACAGGTTGGTTTGCACCAATAAAAGATAAGGGCCGCGCACCCAAATGGATGCGCGGCCCTTTTGCCATGAATGCGAGTGTTTGCTCGGCAAGCTATTTACTCAGCAGCCTCGGTGGTCTCGGCCTCGGCAGCGGCCTCCTCGACGGGAGCCTCTGCGGGAGCTCGGCGGCCTGCTTGGCAGCCTCCTCGGCAAACTTAGCGGCACGCTTGGCCTTCTCGGCAGCCTTAGCCTCAGCGGCGGCCTTGCGAGCGGCCTCGGCCTCAGCAGCCTTGGCGGCCTTGGCAGCCTTGGCTCCTCGGCCTTCTTGAGCTGGGCGGCAGCGGCGCCACCGAACTTGTCGGCGAAGCGCTGGACGCGTCCACCGGTGTCGACGAACTTCTGCTGGCCGGTGTAGAACGGGTGGCACTCGTTGCAAAGCTCGACCTTCATCTCGGACACGGTAGCGTGCGTCTTGAAGGTGTTGCCGCAGGAGCACGTCACCGTGCACTCGACATACTGGGGATGGATACCCTGCTTCATGGTAGGACTCCTTATTGGTCAGGCGCTGGTTACCGATCAGCGCATAAGGCGTCTTGGTTTCCGACCAAGACAACAAACTCGGCTATGGTACCACGGCGTCGAGCGTCCCACAAAAGGTTCACGGTCTTTGTACTGTGCATCGCGCCCAAGACACAGCAGACGACACGACGAATCGCGGCAAACGGGCGCCTTTGCCCCTTCTCCCATGTTGCAGACGTGTAACGCCGCAGCAAAGGTGCCCCTTTTGGCGCCAGACAGGTACAATGATGAACACTGTACCGTAGCGGAGCGCCCCCGCGCGCCGCAACCACGCGAAAGGGTTTCCCATGGCCGAGATCTCGTCCTCCCGCATCGTCATCACCGTCCTTGGCAAGAACCGCCCCGGCATTGTCGCCGGCGTCACCCGCGTTCTGGGCGAGGCCAACGTCGACATCCGCGACATCACGCAGTCCATTATCGAGGACATCTTCACCATGACCATGCTGGCCGACACCGCCGAGTCCAAGCTCGACTTCGCCGAGCTGCAGAAGGCCCTGGCCGAGGCAGGCGAGCTTTCGGGCGTCAACGTGTCCATTCAGCGCGAGGACGTCTTTAACTTTATGTACCGCCTGTAGCGAACAAGCCGCTCGGGGCAGCTTGACGTCATATCGTCCAAGCGCGCCGCCCCAAAGCGGACCGGAGAGGAGCGCACATGGCCTACGACGCCAAGAAAATCTACTACCGCTTCGACGATCACCTGAGCCGCCTGGTTCTGGATTACGAGGCGAGCCGTCAGATTTCGCCCGAAAGCGAAAACCTCTACCACGGCCTGCCGACCGCCCCGTACGACGAGGGCTTGTTCGTAGAGCACAACGTCAAGCGCGGTCTGCGCAATGCCGACGGCTCGGGCGTGGTCGCGGGCCTCACCCGCATCTCGGATGTGCATGGCTACAACAAGGTCGACGGTAAGGTCGTGCCCGATCAGGCAAACTCACGCTTCGCGGCTACAGCATCGAGGATCTGGTCAATAACGCCCAGGCCGAGAACCGCTACGGCTACGAAGAGGTCGCCTATCTGCTCATTACGGGCTCTCTGCCCACTAAGGAAGAGCTTGACGGTTTTTGCGAACGTCTGGGTGCCTTTAGGCACCTGAGCGACGAATACGTCCGCGAGTTCCCCATGACCACGGTGTCGTCGAGCATCATGAATGTGCTTCAGCGCGCCGTGCTGCTGCTCTACGCCTTCGACGCCGAGCCCGACGCCATTACACCCGAGCACGAAATCGACGTCGCCATCTCCATGCTCGCCCGTCTCCCCCGCATCGCCGCCTTCGCGCATATGGCCTCGGTCGCCAAGCGCCGCGGCTCCGAGGTTCATGTACCGCACCCCACACCCGGTCTCTCCACCGCCGAGACCATCCTGCAGGTGTTGCGCGGCGGCATGGCATTCACCCGCGATGAGGCGATGCTGCTCGATGTGATGCTCATGCTGCATGCCGAGCACGGCGGCGGCAACAACTCCACGTTTGCCTGCCGCGTGCTGTCCTCCTCGGCCACCGACCCGTATTCCGCCTACGCCGCGGCTATCGGCTCGCTCAAGGGCCCGCGCCACGGCGGCGCCAACGCCAAGGTCGTGTCCATGCACGAGGACATCCGTGCGCATGTCTCCAATTGGGAGGACGAGGACGAGGTCGCAGCCTACCTGGGCAAGATTCTCGACAAGCAGGCCTTCGACGGCACGGGTCTCATCTACGGCATGGGCCACGCCGTCTACACGCTCAGCGACCCGCGCGCCGAGGTCTGCCGCCACTACGCACGTTCGCTCGCTGCCAAGAAAGATCTGGGCGATGAGTTCGCGCTCATCGAGCGCATCGAGCGCCTGGCACCGCAGGTGATGCGCGACCACGGCATGACCAAGCCCATCTGCGCCAACATCGACCTGTACACAGGCTTTATCTACAAGATGCTCGGCGTACCCGAGACGCTTTTTACGCCGCTATTCGCCGTCGCCCGCATGGCCGGCTGGTCGGCACACCGCATGGAAGAGCTCTTCTGCGCACACCGTATTATTCGCCCGGCCTATCGTCCGGTGATCGAGCCGCTGGAGTACAAGCCGCTCGCCGACCGCTAGGACGCGGACCGTTATAGAACTCGAGCGTGGCCAGGGCATCACCGCCCTCGGCCACGCTTTTTATGCCAGCAGAAAGGACTACATCAAATGATTGTTTTTTCCGATATGGATGGAACGCTGCTGACGAGCGATAAGCAGATGAGCGATGCCACCTGGGCGATGCTCGACGACCTTGCGCGCCGCGGTATTGAGTTTGTACCCTGCACGGGACGTCCGCTGTCGGGCATCTTTGAACCCATCCTCGCCCATCCCGCCGTGCACTATGCCGTTTGCGCCAATGGCGCCAGCGTCTGGCAGCTCGACGACGATGTGCCCAACGATGCCTCGCGCGCCACGCGCATATTGAGCCGTCCGCTCGATCGCGGCATTGCCCATCGCATCCATCGCATCGCCGCCGGCCACGATGTGACCTTCGATATCTTCGCGGACGGGCAGTGCTTCCTCCCCCGCTCGCTCTACACGCGCCTGGATGAGTTCTGCGGCGGCGACCCCCACATCGCGGCCTCGCTCAAGCGCACACGAACGCCGATTGACCTGGATATCGACAGCAAGATCGACGAGGTCGAGACGCTCGAGCGCATCGCCATGTACTGGCACGACCCGGACGATCGCGACGCCATCGCGGCGGAGCTCGACACGCTCGGAGGCATTGAGGTCACGCGTTCGTACGCCATGAATATCGAGGTCATGGGCGCGGGCGCTACCAAGGGGACGGCCCTCACGTGGCTATGCGAGCACCTGGGCGAGCGTCTCGCCGACGCTTGGGCGTTCGGCGACAACATCAACGACATCCCCATGCTGCAGACAGCGGGCCACGGCATGGCCATGATCAACGGCGAACCCGAAGACCACGAGGCCGCCGACGCCATCGCCGAATACGACAACGACCACGACGCGTCGCCCGCACCATCATGCCGCCCTCGCCTAGTCATCGGCCAGTCATCGGGGACGTTCTTGAATGACTAGTCGTTGGGGACAGTCTTCGCAAAAAGCTGCAAGGACTGTCCCCCACTGCCGGCAGAAAAGGAACGTCCCCATCTGCCGGATTAAGCGAGACTCTCCAGCACACGGCGGAGCTCCTGCTGGACGGCGTGGTCGCGGTTACGACCCACCACGCGATCGGCAACGGCCTTGAGCGCGGGGCGTGCATTTTCCATCGCGCAGCCCGTGCCGACAAAGCGAATGATCTCGTAGTCGTTCATCGAGTCGCCAAACGCCATGACCTCGTCGCGACCAATGCCGTAATGCTCCGCGAGCTGCGCGATACCCGAGGCCTTTGACACACCAGGCTGCATGGCATCAATCCACGCGTTGCCCGAAGGCGCAAAAGTAAAGAGCTGACCAAGCTCGCGCTGCAGCACGTAGGCGCTGTCCATAACGGCACCGTCATCGCAAAAGATACTCGCCTTGATGATATTTACGCTGGGATCGGGCAGCTCCCAAATACGCTCGGCATTGGGAAGGTCCTTATCGACCTCACGCACGAACTTGCACTCGTCATCGAGCAAGAAGGACTTGGTTCGGTCAAAAAGCGCAAGATGCAGATTGGGAAACGTCGCGACGGCCTGGGCGAGCCTTCGAATCGCCAGGTGCGAATACACCTCACGGTCTACCATCTTGCCGTCGGCGAAGACCTGGGCACCGTTAGCGGCGACAAAGTCCATCTTGTCGCGAACGGGCGCAAAAAACTCGCACAGGCGATCGTAGCGACGACCTGACGATGCGGCGAAATGCACGCCATGCTCGCGTAGCGCCAGAATCAGTTCGTAGGTCTCGGGAGGCACCTGCCGTTTTCGTCAAGCAGTGTGCCATCCATATCGGATGCAATCAGTTTAAACATAGAAAAGCTCCCTTCGGACTTGTTGGAATCGAACGTGTATCCGATTCCAACGTACCCAAAGGGAGCTCAAATAAGACTCCGCGGGCGCAAACGTTACAAGGACCTGGCAAATAGCTCACACATGTCAGAGGTCCCACAATCGCAGCGTCAGGCGACACGCCAAAGAGTGTCCCCGACGACTAGTCATTTAAGAACGTCCCCGATGACTAGTCGGCGTAGGTGAAGGTCGTGACGTCGAACATGCCCTCGGGGCGGATGCGGAGCGTCGGGATGACCGGCAGGGGCAGGAAGATGATGCCCATGATGGGGTCGAGCGGCGGCTCAATACCCATGGCGCGTGCCTTGACCATAAAGTCGTCGTGCTGCGCGGCAACGTCCTCGGCCGTGCCTTCGCTCATCAGGCCGCCGAGCGCCAGCGGAATGCGCGCCACGACCTCGCCGTTGCGCACCAGCACGTGACCACCCTGGCCCACAGCCTCAACAGCCGCCATCATATCGGCAGCGTTATCACCCACGACGCACACGTTGTGCGAGTCGTGGCCGATTGTGGAGGCAATGGCGCCACCGGTGATGGTAAGGCCACGCACCCAGCCGCGACCGATATGCTTGCCGACCAGGCCCAGGCCAGCGGGGCCATCGCCGTCGGCGCCCTCGGCCTGCAACGACACGCCGCGGCCGTGGCGCTCGATCAGCATAATGCGACGCAGGCCCTCGGCGCTCTCGGGGCGAGCCATACCCGTGATGGCCTTACCCGGGACCACGTCAATCACGGCCTCGCCCGGCTTAAAGGCATAGTCGAACACGTCGAGCGAAAGCTTCGGCAGCTTAACGGAGGCGCGCAGCTCATCGGCAAGGGCCGCAACCTCGGCCATCTCGGGTGCAATCTCGCCCACAAAGGTACCGTCCTGCGCCACCAGAGCACCGGCGGCATATACGCGATGCGGAGCCGTGGCAAACGTCAGGTCATTGAGCACCAGCAGGTCGGCACGCTTGCCCGGGGCGATGGCGCCGCGGAGCTCGTGCGGGTCGCGGCAGCCGTGGTCCAGGCCAAATGCCTCAGCCGTGGAAAGGGACGCCATGGAGATAGCGACCACCGGGTCGATGCCCGCCTCGATAGCCACGCGGCAGGCGTTGTCGATCATGCCGGTCGCAAGCGCATCGGAAGGAGCGCGGTCGTCGGTCGCAAAGCAGCAACGGCGGGCACGGGCAGGATTCTCCAGCAGCATCGGCGACAAGTTGGCCAGGTCGTGGCTGCACGTACCCTCGCGCAGCATCACATACATGCCGCGAGATAGCTTGTCGAGTGCCTCCTCGGGAATCGTCGACTCGTGGTCGGCGATAATGCCCGCCGCGGCATAGGCATTGAGGTCCTTGCCGGCAACGAGCGGCGCATGGCCGTCGACCTGCTTGGACGGCGTCTGGTTGGCAGCGTCGATGCGAGCACAGGTCTCGGGATCGGCCATAAAGACGCCCGGCAGGTTCATCATCTCGCCCAGGCCAAAGACATCGCCCGGATGCTCGGCAAAAAACGCCTGCATATCAGCAGCGGTGATGACGGCACCGGCCTGCTCGTCGGGCAGCGCGGGCACGCACGAGGGCATCATGTACTTGATGGAAATAGGAGCGCGACGACCGTCCTCGATCATAAAGCGCAGGCCATCGAGCCCCGCCACGTTGGCAATCTCGTGGCTGTCGGCAATAGCGGTGGTGGTACCGCGCGTCGCCGCCATGCGCGCATACTCGGCAGGGCGGATGTTCGAAGACTCGATATGCAAGTGTCCGTCAATAAAACCGGGGGCAAGATAGCGGCCCTGGCAATCGATGACCTCGGCAGCCTCATACGTACCGGCGGCATCGTCGCGACCGTCGTAGAGCACACCGACGATCACGCCATCCTTGACGGCAACGCTACCGGGCGCCACGCGCTGGCCGTACACATCGACAATCTGTGCGTTGGCAAACAGCGTGTCGACGGGTACACGACCCTCGGCGGCTCGATCACAGACATCATGACCTCAACGGACATACATACTCCTTTAACGTTTGAAATAACTGCGGAACGGACAAACCTTCACCGCAGCAAACCAATAGCCATTGTATGCCCAAAAGGAAGCCGCCGATAACACCCCTTCCGCTTAACGGCACTGCCAAATGATCCTTGGGGAGAGAACGATCACCGGCCAAGCCACGACCCCCTCGGTGATCCGTTTTCCCTCCCGTCCCTCAAGGGATCATCTAAAAAGGCCGCAGTCGGGAATCCCGCTGCGGCCCTATTGCACATGTTAGGTTGA
>ENA-OPZM01000530-OPZM01000530.1-human-gut-metagenome-genome-assembly--contig:-NODE-530-length-16222-cov-2.275614_pt1 | contig 16222 bp, 18 predicted proteins | sample MGYA00242478_ERZ504493 | MGnify/ENA primary metagenome ERZ504493 (study PRJEB26092, sample SAMD00036227) | human gut metagenome | host: Homo sapiens | study: EMG produced TPA metagenomics assembly of...
CCTATGCGAATGTGGAAACCGGATGGACCGGGATGTGAATGCGGCGGTCAATATTCTGAAAGAAGGAAAAAGAATATATAAAAAATGTGCATAATAGCACAGAAAAGATCCGTAACCGGATAAAAAAAAAAGAACCGCGGGGACACGCGGGGATAGCCTGTTTTAGCTTTGTCCTGAAGGGCAATTGAGCAGGAAGCCCCCACTTCAAAATCTGTAAGATTTAAGTGGCGGGAGCATGTCACAGAAATGGATGTGTGTCAATATGGGAATGTTCGTTAACCCTGATAATCTGGCATTTCAGGCAGCTTTGAATGCAAAGATCTATGTTGATAAAAGTGGAATCCTCAATTATACAAACAGTGTTCTGGGGTCAACAGATGCTTTTATATGCAATAGTCGTCCAAGAAGATTTGGAAAATCTGTTACTGCAAATATGCTTACAGCGTATTACAGCAAAGGATGCGATTCAGAAGAAATGTTTTCCAGACTGAAAATCAGTCAGGCAGAAGATTTTAGAAAACATCTGAATCAGTATGATGTGATTCATTGGGATATTCAATGGTGCATGGGGCCTGCCAATGTCCTGAGAAAGTTGTTTCTTATATTTCAGAAAAGACAATTTTAGAATTAAGAGAATATTATCCTGATGTACTTCCGGCAGAAAATCATTCCCTGGCAGAGACACTGGCACGGATCAATACTGTAACTGGCAGAAAGTTTATTGTGATTATTGATGAATGGGATGTTCTGATTCGCGATGAAGCTGCAAAAGAGGATATCAAGAATGAGTATATCCGCTTCTTACGTGGTATTTTCAAAGGGACAGAGCCTACAAAATATATTCAGCTTGCATATCTTACAGGTATTTTGCCAATTAAAAAGGAAAAAACTCAGTCTGCCTTAAACAATTTTGATGAATTTACCATGGTAAGTCCAAGTATTCTGGCGCAGTATATCGGATTTACGGAAGCTGAAGTACAAAAGTTGTCAGATAAGTACCATCAGGATTTTGATAAGGTAAAGAAATGGTATGATGGATATCTGCTGAAAGATTACCAGGTTTATAATCCCAGAGCTGTTGTCAGCGTAATGCTGAAAGGAGAATATAAGAGTTACTGGTCGGAAACAGCCTCTTATGAAGCGATTGTGCCTTTTATCAACATGAATTATGATGGCTTGAAAACAGCAATCATTGAAATGCTTTCCGGCTCATCTGTCAAAGTTAATACAGCAACATTCAAAAATGACACTGTTAATATTCAAAGTAAGGATGATGTACTGACTTATATGATCCATTTGGGATATCTTGGATATGATCAGACAGAAAAAATTGCTTTTGTTCCCAATGAAGAAATCCGTCAGGAACTGACTAATGCTGTAAAAAGTAAGTCATGGAATGAAATGCTTATGTTCCAACAGGAATCAGAGACTTTACTTGATGCAACGCTGGATATGGATAACGAAACAGTTGCTGCACAAATTGAGAAAATTCATAATGAATACGCTTCTGTCATCAGGTATCATGATGAAAATTCATTAAGCAGCGTATTAGCCATTGCCTATCTGGGAACTATGCAGTATTATTTTAAACCGGTTCGTGAATTTCCTACAGGACGCGGATTTGCAGATTTTATTTTTATCCCTAAGCCTGAATATAAAAGTGCTTATCCTGCATTGGTTGTTGAACTGAAGTGGAACCAGAAAGTACAGACGGCAATACAGCAGATTAAAGACAGAAAATACCCATCCTCGATTTCAGATTATACCGGTGATATTTTGCTTGTGAGAATTAATTATGACAAGAAAAGTAAAAAGCATCAGTGCATAATTGAAAAAGTGTAATAGCATCTGAAAAACATGCGCACATTGGGGTCTGATCGTGCGTCCAGCAAAGGGTATATAGTCCGGTGGGTGGAAGACAATATATGAACTTATGTGACTTACATTGAATATACTTACGCTAACCTAAGATAATTGTTGTATAAGGAAAAATATAACTTTGACTTGAATAATAAAAAAAATGTGGTATAGTAATTATATACAGAACCATATAACCATATTTTTCATAAAAAACAATTGCTTTATTTATCGATTATTTTGAAGAATAATTTTTAAAAAGATTATTATTTATAACCTTATAACCAGTTTTTTTAATTTGGTATTTGAATTATATTCATTTAAGTAGGCGATAGAAATGTCTGTTGTTAGCTTGGTATATAAAAAGACAGATTCCGTTAGACGGTTGAGCCAAACTTTGGAAGGTTAAGGCTAAATAAATTAAATATTCAACGCATTAACGATCGCTATCTGAGCTATGGCGGTCGTTTTTGCATTTCTTATCAAGAATACGAACTATGTAAGTACCAAGAATACTACTAACAGTTCCGTAAACTATAGTAAAAATAACAAAAGATACTGTCATGTGTATATCCTCCTTCTTGGGTATTTCCGTCATGAAGTCATGAGGATATTTATATAAACAGAACATCGCTGTTCTGACATGACTCAACCGCCTAACCATCCCAATCTAGCCTGAAACTGAAATGTTGGAATCTGCCTATGGAGATATTATAAGATTTTTCGTAAAGCATGTCTACTATAAATTTACATTTTTACACGATCATGACCTGTAATGAGATCTTTAATCTGGAACATCCGGATGGGAGCAAATCTGATTAGTGACAAACTGAGAAATCAGGGACACGGACACCGGATTATTCGATCAGCAACATTTTATTTATAATGGATAATTTGATATAAATTACTTCAATTTGGATAACGGATAACTATATATCATTCCATTAGTCATGTCTGAAAGGGCATTGGCGGGAGCGATGCTGGCTTTCGTAAATGGGGCTTTACTTGGGGGCTATGTTTATAGCAAAAGTTCTTTGGGGTTAGAAGGTAAACGTCAAATCATCCGCCCATCTATAATATAACGCCACCTCATCAGCGGCGCGATTTTCTGCATTCATCCGGAAGTTCTTCCGACCAGGGCATCAGATCATCCAGTTCTGCCGGATTTATCTTTCCATTCACATCGCAGCGTTTCGGCAGTTCTGTGAGGATATGCCGAAAATAATAGTATGGACGCAGGCTATTCAGTTTAGCGGTTTCAGAAATACTGTACACCATAGCATTTGCAGAGGCTCCATTTGCCGTGTTATGGAACATCCAGTTTTTCTTTCCGATACAGAAAGTACGGATGGAACGTTCAGAAGCTGAGTTATCGATTGGTACATCTCCGTCTGTCAAAAACACTTTCAGGTAAAGTTCCTGATTGACCAGATACTGCAGTCCCTGGCCTGTTTTTGATTTTGGCGGGACCGTACACTGAGAAAGCTGTTCTTTCACCCACGCAAAGAAATCCTCAACCATCGGCTGGATGATCTCCTGCCGTTTTTGAAGACGTTATTCAGATGAGAGCTTTTTCAGCTCGGTATCTGCAGTATAGAATCCCCCGATTTTCTGCAGTGCTGTATATGCGACCGAACTGTGCCCAGCAGAGGGATCCTTTTTATCCATCGCCTTTACCGCATCCGCAAAATCACGTCTGGCATGTGCCCAGCAGTTTGCATTGGTCACATCCGGCAGTTTTTTATCTACCAGATGATACTGCTGTAACCCATCCGTGACAAGGATCCCTTTATAATCCCTGTAGAATTCCAGTGGCTTTTGATGATCCCGGTCTTTCTGGTATTCGTATATCACGACAGGGCGCTCCTGATAAAACTCGCCGGAACGATGCACCCACATGTAACATTTGCTGTTTGGATGGCTGCTGTCCTTTATGACCTGTGTCGGTGTTTCATCTGACTGTGTGACATGCAGTTTCAGAAGTTATAAAGGAAAACGAGAGCATAGGCTACTAAACGTTGCTCTAAAAGACCACATTGGGGTCAGACCCCATGAAATCCAAATAAAAGAAATGAATCAGAGCTAAAAGTTCTGTAAAAGAAACATGAAATATCTTGCAAAAACTTATCATGAGTGATAAAATCTCGTAAATGAGTTATCAGAGATGGAATGGAGATAAACAAATGCAGGAGAACATGAAAGAATACCTGACAGAAAAGGAAGCCAAGGAAAAGAGGCTGGAAGTATATACAGAGAAGATCCAGGAAAAGGTGTTGAGCAGATCTTCGGAAACAATCCGGCAGTTAGTGGAGGAGAGACACCGCCAGAAAATGACGCAGCAGGAAATAGCGGATATTACAGGGATAAAACCGTCGAATATGGCCCGGTTTGAGAGCGGAGGCAGGGTACCAACACTGGTTGTATTGGAGAAATATGCAAATGCACTTGGAAAACATATTGAAATAAAAATCTGTGATGACTGACAGATTTATTTGGGATAATCATAGATGATACTATTATTAAAAATAGCGAAGCAAAATGGAGGGAGAAAGATCGCAAGAAAATTAAGGGACTGGTATCCGGGGGCAATTTACCATATCATGCACAATATATAATTGGGATTAAAAAAATATTTATATGGAATAATAGTTTCGCTATGTATCATATCTGGTGAGATGTTATTTTAACAATAAAATGTTGTATTTATACGTTTATGGGGTGGAATGAATATTTAATTGGTTGATGATAAGAAAGGTGGATTATAATGATTGAAAGTGAATTATATTACTTGGTAAAATCATATCGAGATGCAATAGAACAAGCGCATAAAAAAAATAGATTTTGTAAATGGCCATTTAATCAATTCCCGGAGGCCTGTTGCGGACAAGCTTCAGATATTTTGGCAAGGTTTTTAGGGGAGCAAGGCATTTATACAAAGGTTGTTAGTGGAAGTGATTCAAATACAACTCATGCTTGGCTTGTGCTAGATGATTCTATTTTGCAGAAAAATATACAAAGAGCTGAAGAAGCCACAGATTATGAAGAAGTAAATAAAATGAATAGGATTTTAGAAGGATATGGCTATAATAAAGAAATAAATATATATCCTTACTGTGATCTTGATTCTATTCTGAGGGGATGTACAATTATTGATATTACGGGAAGTCAATCCCAGTTTAGACTGGATTCCAAGTACTTTAATTATAACATTCCAATATATATTGGTGAAATGGATGATTTTCATAATTTGTTTGATATTAATAGTATTAATGAGTTCAGAAATGATGATAAATTGGATAATATTTATAGGATAGTCCAACAATATCTGTAATTTATGCGGATAATTAATTTAATCTTGATGCCTTTTCAAGGTGAGCTGCATTTTGCGCTCCGGCGGTCGCAAATGCGTTTTAGAACGGCCGCTCTGCGGAGCATAACGGCCGTCCGTTTTTAGCACCACATTGGGGTCTGACCCAATGAAATAAACAATTGTAAGTAACCTAAATGTTTGCTACTGGTCTCTCAGTTCTGCTTTTAAAAATTTCTATAATAAAACTTTAAATTGTATTTTTCATAGTAATCCGTTATACTAAAGACAATATATAGCGGATTTTTATTAGTGGATTTATTGAAATTTCCAGATTCACTAGTGTTCAGGAAGGCGGCATATTGTATGTGTGAATTTAATATCCAGGAAATAGAACTTTTTAATTACAGGCAGTTTGAAGATAAGAAATTTGTGTTAAATTCAAGAATGAATGTTTTTGCAGGAAAGAATGGCTCTGGTAAAACAACAGTACTGGAAGCGGCTAATGTCGTGCTGGGGGCATATCTTGCAGCGTTTAAGACATATGTACCTTCCAGGTTTGTGTTTAATATCAAATCAACTGATGCAAGACGAAAGACTCAGATTTCAGATGATAGCAGAATTCTTACTGCTGGTGCAATCCCACAGTATCCTTGCAAGGTTAGTTGTAAGGCTGCATGGAATATTGATTATGAGTCTATTGGTTTTCAGCGTGTTCTTTTGAAACAGGATGGCAGAACTAAGTTTGGTGGAAAAAATCCAATGCAGCAGACTGTAATTGAATGGGAAAGCAAAATCGCAAATGCAGATCACTCTGATGAAGATGTTATTCTGCCACTGGTATTATACCTTAGTTCAGCACGACTTTGGAAAGATGGAAATAAAAGAACAGTAAAGACAGGCGTATTGAGCAGAACAGACGCATATAGCCACTGCTTGATGCGCAGCATGGATTGGATATTGCATTTCGATATATAGATACGCTTAAAGCTGTTGCAGTTGAAGAAAATGATGGAAAAATTTTCCCGGCTTATGAGGTCATTTTGTGGGCGGTTAATGAGGCGTTTAGAGATGAGTTAAAATCAGGTGAAAAAATTATATTTTCTACAAAATATGAGGATGATATTATTGCACTTAGAACATCTGAAGGAACCGTTCTTCCATTTCAGATGTTGAGTGACGGTTATAGAAACGTTATCAAGATAATCTTGGATATTGCAGCAAGAATGTGTATATTAAATCCATATTTGAAGGAGAAAGCCTTACAGGAAACACCGGTATTGTTCTTATTGATGAAATTGATTTAAGTTTGCATCCAACCTGGCAGAAAAGAATTATTGGGATTTTAAAACAACTGTTTCCTAAAATTCAGTTTATCTGTGCAACACATTCGCCTTTTATTATTCAATCACTTGAAGAGGGCGAGCTGATCACATTAGACCAGCCTCTGGAATCTGAATATTCAGGAGAGAGTATTGAAGATATTTCGGAGGATATTATGGGGGTTGTGTTACCTCAATATAGTGAAAAAAAGAGAAAAATATATGAAGCTTCAAAGCTGTATTTTGAAGCACTTACACAGGCAAAATCGCAGGAAGACATAGACAGGCTGGGAAAAAGACTGGCGGAACTGGAGGCTGAATACAGCGAAAATCCTGCTTATATGGCGTGGGTACATCAGCAGTATCTGGAACAGAAATGGAAAGTGAAAAAGAATGAGACCAATAAATAAGGGGGAGTCTCCATATAAAAAAATAAATGAATATAAGGACGCATTGCCATATTTAGAGAGACGGATAGGAATGTATTGTTCTTATTGTGAATTTTCTATACCACATGTTCCTGAGGTAGAACATGTGGTTTCAAAATCCAAAGGTGGAGATTTAACAGACTGGAATAATCTTAACCTGGGATGTAAATATTGTAATACACGAAAAAAGGCACAGACAATGCCGGAAAATAAAAAAAACTATTTGTGGCCAGATGAAGATAATACTGCTATCGCATATTCGTACATTAATGGTATCCCAAAGGTGAATGAAGAGTTATTGATAAAACTGGATTCAACAGGGGATTACCTGAAAAGAGCACGTAATACATATAACCTTGTAGGTTAGGCAATCTTCCTATGGGAAAAGATAGAGATAGACGATTTGGACAAAGAAATACAGCTTATCAAAAAGCATTAAACTCGCTGGAACACTGGAATCATATGAAAGACCTGTCAAAAGAATATCAGAATGATATGAAAAATCAGATTATTATGACGGCATTGGGAGATGGATTTTTTTCGATATGGATGGAAGTGTTTTGCGACGAACCGGAAATACGACTAGCACTCATAGAGGCTTTTCCAGGAACCAATCTGAATTATTATGATGAGAAAGGATGCGTTAAAGAAATTATATGACAAGGATTCAGTATAATCTGGATGAGGTAATGGTTATCAAGTCTACGATCCCGGTTGGCTTTACAGCCAGTGTGAGAGCGAAATATCACTGTGACAATATTATTTAAAGTCAGCACATTGAGATCAGACGTGCGTCCAGTAAAGGGAGAAAGCCCCATCAATAATCACAGCATTGAATGTGAACTTCCAGTAATTTTTCCGCCTAAAGAAAAAAAGAACAAAAATAAAATCATAAAAAATCCCGGTTTTCTGCGCTTTTCCATTGCAGACAGCCGGGAAATATAGTACACCTATTTTTAGGTGGATAACCGCCTAAAAGGAGGGCGCTATGTATCTGGATTTTTTAGTGAAAGTACCAACTGTAAAAGGCAAGATCACACGGAGAAAAAAGTCAAATGTTGTATATATAGAGTATGAGTATGACCGGGTTTATGATCCATCCAGAAAGTATACTTTTCCCAAAAGAGTAACGATTGGAAAACTGTCAGATACGGATCTGGAACTTATGAGACCGAATCAAAATTTCCTGAAATATTTTCCTGATGCAGAGCTTCCAGAATGCAAAAACAGGACTTACAGAAGCAGTTGTCTCAGAGTAGGAACATACTTTGTACTGCGTAAGATCATAGAAGAATGCAGATTGAAAGATATCCTTGGAAAGTATTTTGAACCGCATGATATGGGGCTGTTTTTAGATCTGGTTGTTTATTCGATCATAGCAGAAAATAATGCAGCACAATACTATCCGGATTATACATACAACCATCCACTTTTTACGGAAAAGATGAAACAATACAGTGATTCGAGGGTATCAGACTTTTTGAATTCAATAACAGATAACCAAAGTACAGGCTTTCTGAATACATGGAATGAGTCACGGGATTACCGCGAAAAGATCTATATTTCTTATGATTCAACGAATAAAAACTGTCAGGCGGGAGATATAGAAATGGTCGAATTTGGGCATCCGAAAGTAGATGTGGGAGAGGCAGTATTTAATTATACAGTTGCGTATGGCACCCGTAATCAGGAACCATTATTTTATGAAAAATATCCTGGCAGCCTGAATGATATCTCCCAGCTTCAGTTCATGTTGGATAAGGCATCTGGATATGGTTATAAGAAGATCGGATTTATTTTGGACAGGGGTTATTTCAGCTGCGAAAACATACAATATATGGACAAATGTGGGTATAGTTTTATAATCATGGTAAAAGGGATGTCTGCCCTTGTAAATGGATTGATCCTGGAAAATAAAGGGACATTCGAGAATAAGCGAGCAAACAATATCTATGAATATGGAGTTTACGGAAAGACAATACGGCACAGGCTGTATGCAAGTGATAAAAAAGAACGTTATTTTCATTTGTATCATAGTATTTCAAAAGAAAGTGCAGAACGGATAGAGATTGAAAACAGGATCAACCAGATGACACAGTATCTGAAAAAGTATCAGAATAAAGTGAAGGAATTCGGCCCTGGATTTGAGAAGTACTTTAACCTTCATTATGATGAAAAGAGCCAGGCTTTTGTATTGCCGGAAGAACGCAACAGTGTGTTAGAAAGAGAACTCGATCTGGCAGGATATTTTTGTATCATTACATCGGAAAAGATGAGTGCGAAGGAAGCAATCGAGCTATATAAGAGCAGGGATGTATCGGAGAAACTGTTCCGTGGAGATAAATCATATCTGGGAAATAAGAGCATCCGGGTGTATTCAGAAGAATCAGCAAGAGCGAAGATATTTGTTGAGTTCGTAGCTATGATCGTGCGCTGCAAGATGTATATAAAACTAAAAGAAGAGATGAAAAAACTGGATAAGAGACCGAATTATATGACTGTACCGGCGGCACTAAAAGAGCTGGAAAAAATAGAAATGGTACGCCAGTTAGATAATATATATCGGCTGGATCATGCAGTAACAGCGAATCAGAAAGTAATATTGAAAGCTTTTGGACTGGATACAAACAGTATAAAATACTTTGCATCAGAGCTGAGTAAGGAACTGAAAAAAGCTGAATAAGGAAGGGAATAAAGATGGCAAGAACAAGAAAAACAAGCAGGGAAGCATTGGAAGAAAAGATTGAAAAAGCAGAGGCTGATGTTATAGCAGCGAAGAAAAAATATGATCAGGCAACAGCAAATCTGAAAGAGCTGCTAGACAAGCGTGATGCCATAAGGAAAGAAGAAATCCTGTCAGCGGTTGTAAAAAGTGGACGGTCATATGAGGAGATCATGAACTTTTTAAATGCAGGATCAGATGGAGAAAAGACAGAAAAATAGAATTATTTTGAGTCACATATATAGTGTCACTCGATTTAGACGGAAAAAGACTGGAAGTTCACATTATATTTGATGCTTTCAGGGGGCTTGTATTTTTGAAAATAGGGAAAATTGGAGTTTATAATTAAAGGTAATTGATTACTTCTATTATTTGTACCGACTGAAAAGAATTAAGGTAGCATGATAGTAAAATATGTTTAAGAGGTAACCAATTATGGAAAGTCGTATCAAACAACTTCGTGAAAAAAGAGGGTTAATACAAGAAATTTTGGCCGCAGAATTAGGAATAACACAACAGATGCTCAGTAAATATGAAAGAGATGTTACGTTTATTAAAGTAGACATTCTAAAAAAAATAGCGGTATATTTTAATGTGACAACAGATTATTTGTTAGGGCTATCAGAGGTTAAGAGAGATTTACAGGGACAAATGAAAGTGAATGAGACGTTGGACGAATACTATGATCTTGTGGAGATATACAAGAACCTGGATAAATATGATCAGGAAATGATATGGTCAATTATACAAATTATTAAAAAATTGGATGAAAAGAGAAAAAGGGAACAGAAGAGAGTGGATTAAAATGCTAAATATAGCAATTTGCGATGATGATATACAGATTACAGGAACGATTGAAAATTTAGTACGAAAAATAGCAAACAAAAATTTTGTTGAAGTAGAGACGGAAGTTTTCTGGAATGGACAAGGTTTGCTGGATGCTATTATAAAGGACAGTAAATTTGATATTATTTATCTTGATATTGAAATGCCGAAAGAAGATGGTATCTCAGTAGCAAAAAGAATAAGAACGTATGACAAAAATGTTTTGATTATTTACGTCACAAGCCATGAAAATCATATGAGAGACTCTTTTTCTGTTCGTCCATTTCAATTTCTCGTGAAGCCAGTAGCTGAAGAACAGATGGAAACATGTTTTAAAGCTGCATTCAGTGATATAAATAATACCGATTTTTATTTTCGATATAGTTATAAGAGAATAAGTTATAAAGTTCCGGTAAGAGACATTTTATATTTTGAAAGCAATAGACGAAAAATATCCATTGTAACAGAAAAAGATACCTATGAAGTATACGAAAAACTGAATGAGATTGAGAAAAGCTTGAAGAACTGTAAAATGCCGTTTTTACGTGTGCATCAATCTTTTCTTGTAAATTATAGACATGTGGATGGATTGGCATATGACTTTGTTATAATGGATAATGGAAAGAAGATTTCAATCAGTGAAGATAGAAGAAAAATGATTAGTGAACAGTACTGCTCGATGGAGGATACATTTTATGTTGGTGAATAAAATGTTGATGAATGTGACAGAGATATTGCTCGTAATATTTGCGATATTTCTGTTTTCTTGCTATTTTTCTATATTTTTTACAAGAAGAAAGAAAAAGATAACAATTGTAATTGGCTACACCATTTTTGCAGTCTGGCAGTTAATGCTTTTGAATGCCAGTATATTACCAGTTTACATCAATATAAGCGTTACAATTGTAATAACATTTATTTCAGCTATGTGTGTTTATGAAGGAAGGAATTTGAATAAATGTATTTTTGTTCTGGCTTTTAATGCAATTTGGATGATGATAGAAACAGTAAGTGGTTATATACTTTCAATCTATTGTAATCAATTTAGATATTCTCAGATGTACGGAATCCTAGGATCAGTCATATCAAAAATATTATTTTTACTGATTATATTTGCACTAAGAAAAATATTTTCGGTAGGTGGAATTACAGAATTTTCTGTTAAATACAGTATTATGTTAATTTTAATTCCAATTGGAAGTATTTATGTTATGAATGAGGTTTTCTTATTTAGCTACAAAATAAATAATGATCGTGCATATTTTCATTCTGCAATTGCTGCGATTATTTTGCTGTGCTTAAATATATTGATTTTTTATATTTATGTGAAGTTGACGGATGATTTACAGTTAAGGCGGATGACTTCAGTTTATGAACAACAATTGGAATTATGTGAACGACATCAACAAGAAAGAGAACTTCCATGTTGCAATTAAGAGACATGAAACATAATATGAAAAATAATCTAGTATCTATCTTGCTTACGCAGAGAAAGGAGAAGACGAGAAAATCATAGAATTTATCCAGGACATAATGGATGAAAGTGGCTTATCAATATCTGTGGTTGCCAATAGTGGCAACATTGTAATTGATTCACTACTTGGATATTGGTATGTAACAGCACAAAAGAAAGGGATAGATTTTTCTTTGGATATAAAGATTCCTATGAAGATGGAGTTTAAGGGTGCGGATATATGTCTGATACTTGGGAATTTATTAGAAAATGCTGTAGAAGCGGCTGAAAGGGTAAAAAAGAAGAAGTACATAAAAATCCAAATGAAATATGATAAAGGCAATCTGCTGATATTTTTAATGAATAGTTACCAGGGGCAATTAATAAAAATGAAGGATGAGAGACTGAAATCTACGAAATCCGATGCTGGAAATCATGGCGTTGGTTTGCCGTCAGTTTATCGAGCTGCAGCGAAGTATAATGGAATAGTTACAGTTGATGATTCTATACCAGAAAGATTTCTGGTGAGAGTCGTGTTGTACGGAGAAAAGGAATAATTACACGAATAGTCGGAATTATTACAATGTAAATAATGTTTGAAATAACATGATAAAATGTAAAAATAATTTTACGATTTGAACGTCATGGTAGGGTAGAATGAAAAAGATATTATTGTTTAGTGATCATAGAGAAATATTTAAAACTACAAATAAAATAACAAAAGGAAAGTATAAACTGAAGTGGTGCACCTATGATTGGTCGGATGATGATAAGCATTTTACTCCAGATGTTATTATTATGTATTTTAATAAAAAAATGGTTGAAAAAGGAACATTTGAATTTATCGTCAGAGTAAAAGGGATATTGGGAAATACAATTCCAATTCTTGCTTTGATTGAAAATGGGACAAAGCAGGATATTTTTTCGGTATTGAAGGCAGGAGTGTATGATTATTTGGAGAATGTGGAGGATTTACAAGAATATCAAAAAAAAATAGAAGAGATATTATTGTGGATATGGTACTTAAAAAAGTATGGTTCTCAAAAAGGTTGTAATGATCAATGAATTCATTGCAACCTTTTTTGTTAAGAAATATTGGTGTTTGTAGTAGTGCCATAGGAAAAAGTTACATGAATACTCGTTTTTTTTTACAGAAAAAGAAATGGAATGTATTTTTGTAGTATTGTTTTAAAAAGAAAACGAAAGGAGAGTTTTACTATGAATATGAAAAATGTAAAAGCTCAGTCAGCGAAAGCACTGGCAAATGTATCTTTAAAACTTGGAAAAGTGTCAGCGGATAGTGCATGTTGCTATATCTTTCACCAGCCGAAAGTTCCGAAGGACTTGAAAAAACTTAAAAAGATTTGAAATGAGACGGCTGTCAGAAAAATTAACAAAATATGTTATTAAGACCGGTGCAGTTCCTTCGGAATCATATGACATATATCAATATGGCTTTCAGATTGGACTTGAGATGCTATGCTGTTTCGTAACTTGTTTGAGTATAGCAATATATATGCATATGATTCCGGAATTTGCAATATTTACGGGGATTTTTATGTTGCTACGGACTTATGCAGGTGGCGTGCATCTTAACAGTTTTGGATCATGTTTTATATGTTCAGTCACTGTACAGACAATAGCAATGTATTTTAACAGTAAATATAAATTTACGGTAGGTACAGCATGGCTTCTTATATTAGTAAGTGCGATATTGATATTGAAAGCTGCACCAGTAGAGTGTGTCAATCGAGAACTTGATGATACTGAAAAAGAACACTGCAAAAAAGTAACCATGAAAGTCTTAATTGCTGTTATTGTATTTGCTGGTTGTTGTACACTTGCAGGAATACTAGCCATACTTTCCTTAGTTGCACTGACTTCCTTTATAATTTTAATCTCTCAGTATGTTGGTATTTTGAAATATAAAATTGAAAAGAGCAAGAATAAGCGGAGATGATAAAAAATTGTTTCCGCTTTTTTTATTATATGGAATGGAGGAAGAAAATTATTTTTGAATATTAGATTATTTATATGAAAACGTCCAATGGATTTCAATCCATAAGGACGTTTTTTGTATATCATAAGAACTTTTTTATAGAGTTTTTCTTTTAAACCCGAACAATGGGGGCTTCCCAATCGGGATAAGGGTGAAAGGGAAAAAGACCTTTGCTCATATCTCATGGTCGGGAAGGAGGTGAACTCTATGGAGCAATCTTCTTCCTACGATGAGAAAAGGGTAATGCACCAGTTTGATCGAAAATGCAAATTGGCACTAAAGGGCGAAATAGTGGATTATGAAAGGCATTTAGCTTATCTTAGAAAACATGAAACTTTGTTTTCAGAATTATCTGAACAAGAGATGGAGAGCCTTTCTATATTTGATGAATATGAATTGGAAAAAAGCTATTTTCGGGCAGGCGGTTATGATGTAGAGGTAAAAAATGCTCTATTGGCAGAAGCATTAACTGCACTGACAGAGAGAAAAAGGGACATTATTCTTTTGTCATACTTTATGGAAATGAATGATGCGGATATAGCAAGAAAACTGAACCTGGTAAGAAGTACGGTACATGAGCATCGTACACGATCGCTTGAAATATTAAAGATTATGCTGGAGGAAAATGCAGGTGAAAACGGAAGAAAAAAGCGTAAATAATAAAAAATTGATACCGTTTTGGGTAATCGAAAGAGCATTGGAGGGTGACATTCAGGCGATAAATAAAATTCTGAAACATTATGAAGGATATATTGCAAAATTATCGGTCAGAAAAATGTATGATGAGTATGGCTGTGTTCATTATTGTGTAGATGAAACACTTCGCAGACGTCTGGAAACAAAATTGATAAAAACAATTATTGGATTTAAAATAGTTCGCTAAAAAACATTTGAAAGCATCCCTTTCTGCTGAAAAAGCTATTTAGCATTGTTTGTACCTTGAAAATTTAATATTTATCCTGCAGGACATATGAAACAGAGGAGCTATATAGCAAATACGCCAAGACTGTCTGCATTATAACTTTGCGACATCGTGACGCAAAGTAGAAATGTTGTAAACGAAGAAATATCAAAATGATATTGAAGTAAAGGCACGAGCGATAAATATTTGACTGTGATCAGGAAGTGGGATTTTTGTGGCGAAGATACTGTTTCTGATAATGATACTTCCGGGAAGGCTACCCGGTCTGGAAAGATGGTGAAATACCAATGAAGCTGTTACCCGATGGCTGCCTGTGGGATTGTTATAAATTGGGAAAGGAGCGAAAGAATGCAAAGACATATTATAAATAGGAAAAGATTTGTTCGTTATAAAGAAGGTGCAGAAATATACAGCATGTGTCAAAGTAAGTTTGAAAAAATGGCAAAGGAAGCAAATGCTGTTTATAAGCTGGATAAATTGGTACTGGTGAACTGTGATATTTTTGAGGCATATCTGGAAACATTCCGAACCGGTATTTAGTGATAAATAGTATTGCAAGAGTTTTTGTGCTACGAAAAGTATTGACTTTTTGCACGACAAAAAGTATAATGTAATCAAGCTATGAAGGAGGTGCATACGGTGGCTAAAATGGGGAGACCGAAAGCAGAATCCCCTAAGAAGAAAAATGTAAGTTTCCGCTTAACAGAGGAAGAATATCAGAAATTGTCAGAGTATGCAGCGAAGCATGAGCTGACTACAACACAAACGATACAAAAAGGTATTGAGCTTTTATATCAGATGCCAGAAAAGTAACACAAGGACTCCTTGCTACATTAGGAAGGAGTTACAGTGGCAAAAGCAAGAAAAGATAACAGAGGCAGGGCCTTACGCAAAGGCGAGAGTCAACGCCAGTCCGACCTGATGTACATATACACTTATACAGATCCATTTGGAAAAAGAAGATATACATATTCCAAGGATTTGGTTAAGTTAAGGGAAAAAGAGCAGAAATTGTTGAAAGACCAATTAGACGGTCTTGATGTGTATGCTGCGGGAAATGCCAATCTTAATTTTGTATTTGATAGATATATTTCTACGAAAACAGAGTTGAGACGAACAACATATACCAATTATATGTACATGTATGATCATTACGTCAGAGACAGTTTTGGAAAGAAGAAAATCGGTGAAATTAAATATTCAGATGTACTGTACTTTTATTATCATTTGATAAATGAAAGAAAATTGCAGGTTAATACACTGGAAACGATTCATACGGTGCTTCATCCAACATTTCAGTTAGCAGTGCGAGATGATATTATCCGAAACAACCCATCTCAATGGTGTAATGTCAGAAATAAAAAAGAAACCAGGGAGGAATCAATGG
>ENA-OPZM01000531-OPZM01000531.1-human-gut-metagenome-genome-assembly--contig:-NODE-531-length-16198-cov-2.974986_pt1 | contig 16198 bp, 17 predicted proteins | sample MGYA00242478_ERZ504493 | MGnify/ENA primary metagenome ERZ504493 (study PRJEB26092, sample SAMD00036227) | human gut metagenome | host: Homo sapiens | study: EMG produced TPA metagenomics assembly of...
CGGTTCGCTGTTTCCGCCACTGGCGGCGCTCACCTTTGCAGCATCCAGTATTATCTGCGCTTTTGGCTTGGCATCTGCCGCACCTCGCTCGCCGTATCGGCACTTAGAATTATGCGGTATTGCCTAATTACATTATATAAAATAAATGTGCGGCTCCGGGCGGTGAATGCAGCGGGGCCGCACATTTTTGTGTGCAGGAGAATTTGAAGAAAAAGCAATATTTTTAGAGTGCATCTCTAACCTGGCGCTCCGACTTGGCCGCCCTACTGACACTTTAGAAGATCCCCTAAACAAAAACCGCCACCCCAATCAGGGCGGCGGGCCAATCAATATTCTATATGCGATAAGTACCGATCTTCACGCAAGGTAGAGGCTTACGCGGCAAAAATCAGGTTTCCGGCAGGTAGATATGGTGGGGCAAGCCCTCAACATAGATAGGGGTCAGCTCGGCCTGGATCAGCGGCATAGCATAAGCCAGGAACTCCGGCAGCATGGCAGTGTGGTCGGCGTTGACCCATTCCAGCGGAACTTTCTTTTCCAGGTTGGCAACCTCGCTGATGGGGTGCAGGCTGGTGGTACACTGGTACGGTGCGTTGGAAATGCGGTCCAGTGCGACCATTTCGCCGGTGTGGCCCTCAAAAGCGGCCTTGGCGGCAGCACCGCCCACCTGGTATGCCTCGGTGATATCGGTACGGCTGGTCAGGTGGCCAGCGCAGCGCTGCAGGGTGGAAAGCTCAATGCAGCGGGTCTTGGTGTCCAGACGGCGGGCAACGGTGTTGGCCAAAAAGCGTGCCGTGCCGGTCAGGGCTTTGTGGCCGAACGCGTCAACTGCGTGCACATCGTCGGCCAGCTCGCAGACATAGCGGCCATCAGCCAGTTTAACGCCTTCGGAAACAGCAATCACGATGGAAGGCTTTTCTTTCTGCATCCGCTCCACTTTTTCCACAAAGCGGTCTACATTAAAGGGAACTTCGGGCAGGCAGATCATATCCACGCCCTCGCAGTCCTCACCCTTTGCCAGGGAGCAGCGGCGGTCAGCCAGCCGGCATTGCGGCCCATAATCTCCACAATGGTAACGTACTTGGTGCCATATACGGTGCATCGCGGATGATTTCCTTCATCACAACGCCAATGTACTTGGCGGCGCTGCCGTAACCGGGAGTATGGTCGGTCACCATCAGGTCATTGTCAATAGTCTTGGGAACGCCCATAAAGCGGATATCGCTGCCAATATGGGCACCGTAATCAGCCAGCTTGCCGATGGTATCCATGCTGTCATTGCCGCCGATGTAGAAGAAATAGCCGATATCTAGTTCGCCCAGGATCTCGAACAGCTTCTGGTATACGGCTTCGCCCTCGGCGGTGTGCCAGTCGGGCAGCTTGTAGCGGCAGCTGCCCAGATAGCTGGACGGTGTGCGCTTGAGCAGCTCAATGTCCATGGCACTTTTCAACTTGTCATCCAGTACGCAGACGCGGCGCTCCAACAGGCCGGCCACGCCGTGCATCATGCCGTACACCTTACCTGCACCGCGGCGCTTGCAGCTTTCATAAACGCCGGCCAGGCTGGAATTGATGACTGAGGTGGGGCCGCCGGATTGACCGACGATCGCATTTTTTTGCCATAAAATAATCTCCTTCTCTTCGGCAGTGCCGTGCGCACTGCTGTTTGTGTGCCGTGCGGCAGGCGGGCCGCCCTATGCACAATTATGTCATAATTAGTGTAACATTTTTTAATATGGGATACCATTGCGGGAGTTGACAAAAATAAGAAAGAGTATTTAGCACTATTTTTGTTCCGCTTGCCGGAACCTGCAAAGCGTTGCGCTTTCCGTATTGAGGAAAATCATTCCATACAGCGGAATTGCATAGTTTTGTGAAAGAAATAACTGCGAGAAAACGCCTAAAAACATTGCAAAAATTGCATATACGTGTAAAAATAACGAAAAAACGGCAGGCGGAAAGAACACTTTTTTGTACCGTAATAAGTGCAAAATTTGTATGTAGGCGGCAATAGACAGGCGCTTTTTATGTAAAGAGAAATTTCCGGAACAGAAAAGTGGAGAGTGAAGAAGAAACAATAAAGACCGGAGGAAAAGGTCCACAGAGATCCGAAGCCAACCATGATTTATATGGATCGGTTTGATTGAAAAGATAGCATGTTCCCAAAGTGAAAGAGGAAGGCTCCCAATAAGAAACAAAATATCCCGGAATGGGAGCCGCCCACAGCAGGCGACACACCGTTCCGGGATGTTTTAATGTTATTTGATAAGATCCGGAAAAAACGCTCGCTTAGTTCTTTTCAACAATCAGCATACGCATGGCGTTCAGCACGGCAAGAATCATAACGCCAACGTCGGCAAAGACGGCCCACCACATATTGGCAATGCCAAAGGCTCCCAACAGCAGGAAGATGGCTTTGACGGCAAGGGCGAATACAATGTTCTGGTACACAATGTGCATGCACTTGCGGGAAATCTTCATAGCCAAGCTGATCTTGGCCGGGTCGTCATCCATCAGAACAACGTCAGCGGCCTCAATAGCAGCGTCACTTCCCATGGCGCCCATCGCGATGCCGACATCGGCGCGCATCAACACGGGGGCGTCGTTGATGCCATCACCGGCAAAGGTCAGGATATCGTTCTTGCCCTTGGTGGCCAGCAGCTCTTCCACGCGGTTGACTTTATCGGCGGGCAGCAGCTGGGCATGGTATTCATCCAGCCCCAGCTGGCCGCTGATCTCGCTGGCAACGGCTTCACTGTCGCCGGTCAGCATGATGGTACGCACGCCCTGGGCTTTCAGGGCGGCAATGGCCTGCTTGGAGTGTTCTTTCACTTCGTCCGCGATCAGAACAGAGCCAAGGAACTGGCCGTCACGCGCCACATAAACCACAGTACCGGTGCCGGTATTTTTGGTGTAGGTAATCTTGCTGTCGTCCATCATGCGGGCGTTGCCTGCCAGCACCACATGGCCCGTCCACCATAGTGCGGACACCGTGGCCAGCAATTTCCTGAGCATCGGTCGCACGGCGGGCATCCAGCTCGCCGCAGGCTTCGCGCAGACTCTTGCTGATGGGATGCTGGAAAAGCTTTCGGCCAAAGCAGCCTGTTCCAGCAACTCTTTTTCGGTGCAGCCGTTGGCCGGGCTGACCTGGCTGACGGCAAAAACGCTTGGTCAGGGTGCCGGTTTTATCAAACACAGCAATGGAGGTGTTGGCAAGTGCTTCCAGATAGTTACCGCCCTTGATGAGGATGCCGCAGCGGGAAGCGCCGCCGATGCCGCCGAAGAAGCTCAGAGGAATGCTGATGACCAGCGCGCAGGGACAGCTGATAACCAGGAAGGTGAGCGCACGGCTGATCCAGGTCAGCCAGCCGCCGCCCAGCACCAGCGGTGGTAAAATGGCAAGTACCAAAGCGCCGATGCAGACGGCGGGGGTGTAATAATGGGCAAACTTGGTAATAAAGTTTTCAGCGCGGGCCTTTTTTCAGGCTGGAATTTTCCACCATGTCCAGGATCTTGGCAACGGTGGATTCACCGTACAGCTTGGTGGTGCGCAGCTTCAGCAGGCCGTCGCCGTTCACGCAGCCGCTGATGATCTCGCTGCCGGGATGCACAAAGCGAGGCTTGCTTTCGCCGGTAAGGGCGGCGGTGTTCAGCGTGCTTTCGCCAGAAATGACCTCGCCGTCAATGGGAACTTCTCGCCGGGGCGCACGACCAGCACAGAGCCGATGGGCACATCGTCAGGATCAACGGTACTTACCGTGCCGTCGGCAGTTTCCAGGTTGGCGCTGTCGGGGCGGATATCCATCAAATCGCTGATGCTCTTGCGGCTTTTGCCGACGGCGTAACTCTGGAACAGTTCGCCAATCTGGTAGAACAGCATAACGGCAACGCTCTCACTGAACTCACCCAGGCAGAGCGCTCCCACAGTGGCAACGGCCATCAAAAAGTTTTCGTCAAAAACTTCGCCGTGAACAATGCCCAGCACAGCTTTGCGCAGCACATCGTGGCCAATGATGAAGTACGGCACCAGGAAGAGCACCAGCTCCAGATACCAGGGTATAGCCACCAGTTTGGAAGCCAGGATAATGGCCAGATACAGCACCGCTGAAATAATGATACGTTTCAGCGTCTTTTTCTGCTTCTTTGTCATAAGATAAGACCTCTCTTTTGGGTGTTCGTCAGGAAAAAAGGGGCGAAAAATAAGGGCGGTTGGAAACCGCCCTGAGCGTGTCACAAAAGCTCCACGCTACAAAGGTGGGGTTCGCCGCAGTGTGGCTGCGCCACGCTCCTGCACCCCCCCTTTGGAACCACCCTGCCGCAAAGAAGCATGTTCTCATGCCTGGACGGCACTCGGACCTGCTTTTTTGCTTGCAAGGTATTCCAAGCGTCGGCACATGTCCGCCGCTTGGAATGGATTCCGAAACTTTCAGGCGGTTGGAAACCGTCCGAAAATGCTGGTGCAAGGAGCTTACAGCTCGATCTCAAAGTCCGGCTCAACACGCTTGGCGGCCTTAACAACATCCTTTAGCACGGCATCGAACTTATCATCATCGACATCCAGAACCATCTTTTGGGCCATAAAGCTGACGGAAGCGCTGTTCACGCCGGGCAGCTTTTTAACGGCATCTTCAATTTTGGCGGCGCAGTTTGCACAATCAACTTCGATTTTGAATTTCTTCTGCATGATAATATCTCCTTTGGTTTATGATCAATATTTTTTGAAAAATAAGGGGTAACAAGAGTTGGGGGCGTTTTATTCCTCCACATGCTCCATGCCAAGCGCAATCATGCTGCGCACATGATCATCATCCAGGGAATAGAACACCGTTTTTCCGTCCCGCCGGAACTTGACCAGCTTGCTGCTTTCAGCAGCCGCAGCTGGTGGCTGACGGCACTTTGGGAAACATCCAGCAGCTGGGCCAAATCGCCTACGCACAGCTCGCTCTCAAACAGCGCGTACAGGATCTTGATGCGGGTGGTATCCCCAAACACACGGAACAGCTCCGAAAGGTCATACAGAACCTCGTCGTCCGGCAGATCGCTGCGCAGCCTGGCAACGATATCCGGCTCTCCGTGGCAGTCTGGGTCACATACCGGAACATCAGGCAGGGCGTTGGCTAAGCCATCCGGTGCTGTGGCGGGCTGCGGGAACTTTTTGGTATCAGGCATTGGGAGCATCACCTCGGTATCAAACATTTTATCATATGAATGATTGCTCATATGTTGACATTATAATACTGCCAACAGGGGCATTTGTCAATAGGGGAAGGCAAAAAATATCGGGAAATTTTTTATGGAAGGAGAGGGGCCGGGGGTGGGGGATGAGAAAGAATAATGAATAAATAATAAAGAATCATGTCGGTGCGCCGCGGCGCAAATACTCTCCTGCAAAATGAGTCAACCGTGAGCATGGAAACCTCCGGAACAAAAAAAAGCCGCGCGTCCCACCCCCATACAGGGGCAAAACGCGCGGCACAAATTTATTTTGTTGGTGCCATATTAGGTAAAGCAAACAGGCGTAACTCTGCCCAGCCGGTTACCTCTCATCCTCATCCCACGTGCGGTCACTGATGATGTAGCGGGGGCGGTGCTTGGTTTCCATGTAGATCTTGCCAATGTACTCGCCGATCACGCCCAGACAGATCAGCTGTACGCCGGAAACAAAGCAGATGATGCTGGTCATGCTGGCCCAGCCGGATACGGTGGCACCCAGCAGCGCTTCCACAATGGCCCAGATCACGCCGATAAAGCTGATGAGCGCCACAATAACGCCAAACCCGGTAATGAACCGGATGGCTTGACGGAAAGGCTGGTGATGCCGTCAAACGCCAGGGACAGCATTTTGGACAGGGGATAGTGGCTTTCACCCGCAATGCGCTCGTGGCGCTCGTAAGCAACGCTGGTGGATTTAAAGCCCACCAGCGGCACCATGCCGCGCAGGAACAGGTTGACCTCCTTGAAATTGGCAAACTCATGCAGCACGCGGGCGCTCATCAGGCGGTAGTCCGCGTGGTTGTAAACGACCTCGGCACCCATGGCGTTCAGCAGCTTGTAGAAGCTTTCTGCCGTAAAGCGCTTGAAGAAGGTATCCGTATCGCGCTTGGAGCGCACGCCGTACACCACCTCGCAGCCATCGTTCACATAGGCATCCACCATGGCGTCCATGGCGTTGATGTCGTCCTGACCGTCGCAGTCAATGGAGATGGTGATATCGCACTTGTCCTTGGCTTCCATCAAACCGGCCAGCACTGCGTTCTGGTGGCCGCGGTTGCGGCTCTGGCTGATGCCGATGTAGTGTTTGTCGCTCTTGGCCAGGTCGCAGATGATGGACCAGGTTTTGTCCTTGGAGCCATCGTTGACAAACAACACGCGGCTGTCATCGCTGATTTTACCGGCGGCAACCAGGTCGGTGATCTTTTTCAAAAACAGCTTGCTGGTAATGGGCAGAACCTCCTGCTCGTTATAGCAGGGGATCACGATGTACAGGATCGGATTTTCGCGGGTAGCCTTCATGGTTTACAGCACCTCTTTTTTGCTTTTTCTGCTGCGCCGCCCGGCCAGCAGGTAAATTGCCGTCAGCAGAATGCTGATGGCGCTGACCCCGATCCCGCACCAGAGCGGGGTGGGGGAATAGTGGAAACGAATACAGTTTTTACCGGCATCCACCTTGACGGCCATCAGGCCGTTGATGTTCAGGATCTCTGCAGATTCGCCGTTGACCGTGGCGCTCCACGCTTTGTCATAGGGGACACTGAAAAACGCGTACTGCTCGTTGCCGGATGTGATTTCGGAATAAAAATAGTCTGTGCCATAATCAAACACATCGGTGCAGGCTTCGCGGCGCTTGTCCATGTCGGCATACTTGTTTTCCTGGCTGATCTCACCATCCAGCGCGGCATCGTAGTGGCGCAGTATGGTGGAAACCGTGGCTTCGTCCTCGTCTGTCACCACAAGGGTCTTTAACATGGCATGGGCGCGCTCGGCGGGGTCAATCTCGTCAAACTCACTGCGGGTCATGTAGGTATCATAGCAGAAGCCGATGGGCAGGGCGTGGGAATCCTGATAGACGTTGATCTGCTCGTGACCGTTGGAAAAACTGGTGTAGATTTCATCCGGCCAGTCGGAGTTGTTGCGGATATAATACCCAACGGAAAGCAGCTCATTGGTGCCTCCGGCCGGCGGGGGTAATGGCGTGGCGCTCGTCCCCCAGGGCATCATACAGTGTAAAGATGGAGGGGGAAAGCGTGCTCAAAAAGGAGGTACGGTCCGGCAGGTAAGCCGCCATGCCGCGGTTGGAATACGGCTCCCAGAAATAATAGCGGTAGGGCAGGGCATCAGGCAGGCCGTCGCCGCTGTGGATAACGTCACCATAAATTTCTGTGGTGGTCAGGCCGATCGTCTGGGTGTAGGCACGCTGATAGGTGCCCACGGTAAAACCGGTGGTCAGTGCAGCAACCAGAGCAGTGCAGGCCGTCAGGGCAGCCATGGGGCGGCGCAGGCGCAGCCGCCGCACCCCGCCCAGGGCAACAAACAGCAGAACCACGCCGCCGATGGCAATCAATGTCAACACAACCAGCCAGTATTTGCGGTACACTATGGTATCGCGCTTGACGTACAGATACAGCGTGATAGCGGCGATGACCGCAGCCGAAATACCGCAGCCCGCACGCCAAGGGTAGTCCTGCAGATGGTCCAGCACCTTGATGGTGGCCAGCACCAGCAGGAACACCAGCATGTAATACCAGCGGCGGTACGGCTCGCTCGTGAACATGACGAACAGACTGTTGCTGACCGGGCTGGCTGCTACAAGGAACAGCCCCACCAGCAGCACATGCAGCCAGTCCCACTTCCAGCGCAGCAGATAAGCCAGAACCAGGCAGACGCCTACCAAGGCAGGTACGCCGCGATGGAATACCAGTTATCATGCACCACAGCGGAAAAATTGAACATATTCTCCGCCGGGAAGAAGAGCGCCCGCAGCATTTGCAGGTAATTGGGCCAGTCAAAGGTCAGTTGGCTCAAGCTGATGTGATCCGATACGCGGGGATTATTGAGCACCGCCGCAATGGAGGGGATGAACAGTACCCCCGCCATGCCGACGCCCAGACAGCCTTCCAGGATGCAGGCCGGAATTTTGCGGGCATTTTTGCGCAGATCCGCCCCGGGGCGTGCGTCCTCGCCGCCAAAAAGATACCGCGCAACATAGTAAAATACCAGGAAGAAAACTTCCCCGATAAAGAAGTAATAGTTGACCAGCGCGTTGATGGTAACGGCAAACAGGAACGGAGCTTTTTTGCCCTCCTGCATGCGTTTGTCCAGCCCCAGCATCAAAAGCGGGAACAGGGCAATCACATCATGGAAGTGATAGAACACCACGTTGATGCAGGAAAAACCGGAAAATGCATACAACACACTGCCAAGCAGGGCGCTTTTCTCGCTGGCACTGCGGCGGAAGTAGGCAAACGAGGTCAGCCCGGCAACAGCATATTTGAGCATATAGATCCAGCCGACCAGATAGGGAAACGCGCTGGCGGGGAAGAGAAAACTCAGCCAGAAAAACGGGCTGCCAAGGGTGTAAAAACTGAACGAGGATACAAAGTCCGAACCAATATCAATGCGCCAGTTCCACAGCACCTCGCCGCTTTTGATGGCGTTGTTGCACAGCATGTTGTAGGAGAGCTGTTCTGCGTCAAAATCCGCCGCAACCAACAGCAGGCCGCCGTCCCGTATCATGTAGGCAGCAGTGCAGCCGCGGCAATGGCAAAGTTCAGCACAAAAGCCAGCAGCAGCCACCGGCGCGGGAAACGGTTTTGCAGTGTTTGTTTCATGTAGCAGCCTCGCGGCATCAGCCCTGACCGTTAGAAAGTTCGATCCCGCGGGTGGGCATGTTTGCCATATTGTTCAGGTAGAGTTGTATTTTTCACTCAGGGATTCCATAGCCCAGTCAGTGCAGTCCATAAAGGTATTGTCAAAAATATCATTCATGAACGCATCTTCGCCCATAAACACCCCGGCGTAATGCCCGCCGGAAATGGTGTTGCGGGCAATGATGTTCTCATAGCAGGGGGTAAAATCCAGGCCCTGCACGGCTTCGTCCGCGTTCAGGTCAGTGCTGAGCTCAATACCAAAGAAGTGGAAGGTATCGCTGGCACCCCGGTTGTTGTCAATGATCTGGTTGCACAGAATGGTGTTGCTGAACGCCGAGCGCACAGCCTTGATGCCGGAACCGTAATTGTCCCGCACAATGTTGCCGTAAATGGTGTTGTAGGCGGTGTTATCCAGCGAGATGCCGGGCAGCTTGGCGGGGGAGGAACCATCCGCCATGCGGCCTGATCCAGAATAAAGTCAGCTTCCAGATCCTCATCACTCATGCGGTTGCGACCGCCGTTCTGGCGGATCTCACATCCGGTAATGTAGTTGCCGAAGGAGCCGTAATCCAGGCACATGCCCTCTTTTTCGTTCTTGTAGATCGTGTTCTCTACATAATAGTTCAGGTAGCCGCTTTCCGAATAAATGCCGGAGGAATGGTTCTGCGCAACTGTGTTGCCGCGCACAACCAGCTGATGGGGAGACTGTAAAATATCGTACAGCATTTCATCCGGGAACAGATTGTAGGCGGTCTCAATGTCCTCAATGGGCATGGAGCAGAGCACCAGCCCGGCGGTCAGGTTGCGGGCACCGGAGTTATTTTCAATGCGGTTGCCCTCGATTACGCCGTCGCTGATTTCGCCATTCAGGAAGATGGCACCATTCTGGTTTTCATGGATGCTGCTATTGACCAGTGCAAAGCCGGTGTTCTCCCCCATAACGCAAAGGCCTTGAGGGAAACATTGCTGATGTCAAGGTCAGCCAGATAGAAACTGCTGGAATTCTTGACATACACACCGTAATTGCACCCGCCGTTGATGACAAAGCCGGTCACGGCGGTATTTTCCGCCTGGTCCAGAACAATGGCTTTGTCCAGCGTTTCATTGCCGGGGGTCAGCACTGCGCCGTTGCCGTGCAGGATCGTACCAGTGGGTACCACCAGGGTGGCATCCATCACCAGAGCAGGGGAGATGACCTCCACCGTGCTGCCGGGGTTGGCTGCCAGAAAGTCATTCAGTTCTGCCAGGCTGGAACCGGTAAAATTCACAGCCTGGGCGGTTTCGGCGGTGGCCAGGGGGGCCAGCCGGGTCATGACAGAGTTGTACAGGTTTTTCCAGTTGGCCTCCGGGGTATCAAAGGTGGCAGGGTCAATACCGAGGGTCTGAATGCGCTGGATGACCTGCAAAGGGGCAATCAGGCTTTCGGTGTCGGACTGGGTCATCCGCTCCAAAGCGGGCAGGGCATAGCGCTCGGTCAGGCTCTGGCTGTCGGTATCCAGCAGGGAAACATATTCCTCTGTGCCGGGATCCGCAAAATCCACAACCTGCCCGGTACCGGCCAGCACGCAGCCGATGGGCTCCGGCTCAGCGGTAGCCTGTGGTTCTGCGCTGGGGGCCAGGCTGAAAATCACATGCGGGGCAGGGGTCAGATTGACCCGACCACGCCGATCACGGTGGCAGCAGCAATGCCCGCAATGGTAAGAACAAACGAATTTGCCTTTTTTTTGGCCATAAGTGTAAGATTCCTTTCCAGGGAAAACCGGGGATAGGCCCGGTAAAATTACTTGTCCAGGTTCAGATACTTTTTCCAGAAGTCCAGACTGCGCACTTCGCCGCAGCGCTCGCGGTAGCTCTGGGCGGCAGCGTCAAACTGGGCGTCGATCTCCTTCATGCAGGCTTTCATCTCGCGCACGCAGCGGCTGTATTCTTCCTTGCTGCGCTCGGTCACAAAGCCTTTCTGGGAGTTGGAATCATAGTTCAGCACCTTCTGCACGCGGTAAGCATTGTAGGCGGTCATGTGCATCATGCTCACAACGGTGTTTTCGCGGGTGGGGGGCACCAGCCAGCCGTTGCGGGTCAGCTTGACCTTGAGTTTTTTCAGCTTGCCCTTGCTTTTTTCTTCCTCTTTGGTGGCGTACAGGTAGCGGGAATAATCAAACGGAACATCCAGCTGGTCCACCGGCTGGGCCTTGTAGCCATATGCCATAATCTCTTTGTGCAGGGCTTCGGCATCGGTCTGCTCCAGCCAGTCAATGCCTTTCAAAAAGTCGCGCACGCCGCGGATCAGCAGGTCAGCATTCTTATAGCGGTAGCGGTTCACTTCACCCATCACCTGGCTGCGCAGGTCGGCTTTCAGGGCGTTGGCATCATAGCGGGGCAGTGCATGCTGTTGTCAATGCACTGGTTGCGCAGGATGTAGTAGTACATCGAGGAAGAATACTTGCTCTCAAACGGCTCATGCCATACGCAGATGCCGTTCAGGGTGACCAGGCGTTTGCAGTTGCGTAGGCCGTATTCAATGTCATCGCCGCGGATAAAGATGGGCATGGGCAGGTTGTCCGGCCGCACAACGGCAATGGGGATGCAGCAGTACCACCAGGCGTTATACTCATGGCGTTCTTCCAGCTCATTGGCAACGCACAGGTCAACCTTGGTCAGATCAAAGTTGGCTTTGTGGCTGATCAACTGGCCCTGGTTCCAGGCGGCGCCGTTTTCTACCTGAATGTTAGGGCGGTCCAGCCGCAGCATGGCACCGCCGACAAATACATCCGCATATTCCGGCTTGCGCAGGCTCAGCAGGGTGTAGGTGCGCAGCAGCACATCGGTATCCAGCACAATGTCATCATCCATGACCAGTACATGGGTAACGCTTGCGCCATTTTCGTTGGCTTTCAGGATCTCGATCATACCGCGGGTAAAGCCGCCGGCACCGCCCACATTGGCGTTGGGCACAACATGCACGGTATCGCTGTTCAGCTTATCGTAATCCAGCGTCTGGCCGTTATCGGAAACAAACACTTCCAGGTGGTTGTGCAGCGGGCTGGCGGCGTTTTCCAAAATATCGCTGCGCATGCGGGCAATGTTGCCCATAACGAACGGCTCCCGGCGGAAGGTGCAGATATCCACGCCGATTTTGACGGGCTGCACATCCTTTTCAGCGGCATCGCACTCATAAGCGCCGCCGCAATAGGCGGCATTGCCGCTCAGGGCCTGCAGCTCAAAAAACAGCATGCCGTCAGCGCCCTTGGGAAAATCGAAGCAGAATTCCTGCACGGAATCCGCCTGCACTACTTTTTCGGCCAGCACGGCGCGCACGCTCTGGCTGTTGATGAAATGGCGGCTGCACAGCACAACGCGCAGCTTGCCGCTCAGTTTCAGCCGCAGCGAAAAATTCTGCGCGGCGGTGTAGCGGCGCCATTTGTCTGCGCTGACGCTGTTAAAATAGGTATCAAAGCAGACGCGTTCGCCCTGCTCAATGCGCAGGATATCCCCTCATCGCGGAAGCTGGGGGCTTTCATACGGTAATACAGTCGGTCCTCGGTGCATATGCCACGCGGGGCCAAAGCAGCTTTTGCAGCAGCATACGGTATTCTCCTTTCACTTTTTGCCTTATCATATCCGGCAAAGTATTCAAGTATCCGGCACAGCATTATAAAATGCCGCCGTTGGATTGTTTTCCGCGCGCCCATGCGCTCAATGTGCGGTAGGGCAGGTAACGCCCAGCCCGCAGCAGACGGGTGTTTTTGTTGGTCATCATGGCAGCGATGTGTGGGTAAGTCTGGCACAGCATCTCGTCATACCGGCGCAGGGCCAGGCCGGTTTCACGGTCGGGGGGAAAGCGCAGGTACAGCTCAATCAGGTACTGCGCCACATCCCGCGCCCGCTGCACCAGCAGCAGGTCCCGCCCGGCGGGGGCAGGCTGTGCGGCCAGCGGTTCGGCAACATCCAACAGAATGCGCGCTACGCGGATGTAATCCTGCGTGTGGGCGCGGTAGCTGGCCATGCTCACGCTTTGGCCATCCCGCCCCAGGCGGTACTGGTACAGAACCACCGGCACAAAGCAGATGGTCTGCGCCGCAGCCATGCCAACAAACGTATAGCCCATATCCGTGTAGCTGCAATGCTCCGGCATGGGGCGCCATGCGGCGCGCAGAGTTTTGGTGCAGAGGGTCAGCGCGTGCATCTCCATGCACAAATCAGGTGTGGCCTGCTGCACTTCACCCACAGCATACATACGGTTTGTATCAAATTTGCAGCAGACATCAAAGGCCTTTCCGCTGCCGTTTTCCTGCACGGTGCGGTAGTTGGTGTATACCGCATCCGCCGTGCAGTTTTGCAGGCGGCGCAAAAGGGTCTGCAAAGCATTGGTGTCAAACCAGTCATCGCAGTCCAGCGTGCGAAAGTACCGCCCGGAGGCCAGCTCTACCGCGGTATTCAGCGTGGAGCCGTACCCGCCGTTCACCTTGCTCACCAGCCGGAAACTGCCGGGGTGTGCCTGCACAAAGGCCTGCGCCAGCGCGGCAGTGCCATCGGTGGAGCCATCATCAATAATGATCACATCCAGCAGCGCCTGCAGGCTTTCATCCGCCACCAGGCAGGATTCAAGCGCTTTTTTGCAGCGTGGCAGCGCCGTTATAGGCGGCAACCGAAACCGTCAGCAGCTTTTCCATCAGGTTTCACCGGCCTCCATAGCGTGCACATAGTCCGCGCAGACTTCACGCGATGGCCCATCCCCGCGCAGAACACCGTGATCCAGCCAGATGGAGCGCTGGCACAGCTGCTGCACCTGGTTGATATCATGGCTGACGAACAGCAGCGTGGTGCCGTTGGAAAGCATCTCTTCCATGCGGCGGTGGCATTTCTGCTGGAACATAAAGTCGCCAACGGCCAGCACTTCGTCACAAACCAGAATGTCGGCCTGTACTTCAGTGGCAATGGAAAAGCCCAAACGAGCGATCATGCCGCTGGAAAAGTTTTTGACCGGAACATCCACAAAATCTTTCAGCTCCGAAAATTCAATAATGCGGTCAAAATGCTCCATCATATAGTCCCGGTCGTGGCCAAGCACCGCGCCGTTCAGGAAAATGTTTTCCCGCGCGGTCAGATCCATGTCAAAACCGCGCCCAGCTCGATCATGGGGGCAATTTCGCCGTTGACGGCAACGCTGCCGCCGGAGGGGTACATCACGCCGGAAATCACTTTCAGCATGGTGCTTTTGCCGCTGCCGTTGCGCCCGATCAGCGCCAGGGATTCGCCGCGCTTCATGCTGAAAGAAACATGTTTCAGTGCGTAAAATTCGTTAAAAAACAGCTTGTGGGTCAGCAGTTTTACGGTGTATTCTTTCAGGGTCTCAGTTTTTTCCTGCGCAAGGTTAAAGCGCATGGAAACGTCATTGACTTTAATAATCTCGTCCATACGTTACCTCACGTCAGATATACAGGATAAAGTTCTTTTGCAGCTTGCGGAACACCAACAGGCCAATAGCCATAGAGGCAACGGCGCAAGAAATGCAGGCAATCCAGGTGTTGGGGCCGGGAATGTTGCCGTACATCATCAGGTTGCGGAACAGGTTGATGTAGTGGTACAGCGGGTTCAGCTTCATCAGTTTCTGCAGGGTTTCCGGCAGGGCGGTGATGGGGTAGAACAGCGGGGTGGCGTACATCCAACCCATGGTAAGGATGCTGTACAGGTGCATCATATCACGGAAATACACCGCCAGCGCGGAAAGCAGCAGCCCCAGCCCGCAGCTGAAAAAGAAGAGCAGCACCAGCGGCAGCCAGCTCAAAAAGATGGTCCAATAGAAGGTGGCACGGGTAAAGATCATGACCAGCAGAACCGCACCAAAGCTGAACAGCATGGTGACAAAGCGGGAAACCGCCTGGCTGATGGGGAAGATGAACTTGGGAATGTACACCTTTTTGATCAGCGGGGCGTCTGGATAACAGAAGTCAGGCCCATGCTGGTGGTCTCATTGAAAAAGGTAAACAGGGTGTTGCCGCAGATCAGGTAAAGCGGGAAGTTTGGGATATCGTTGCGGAACATGTACGAAAAGATGATGCTTTGCAGCAGCATCATCAACAGCGGGTTCAAAATGCTCCAGATGTAACCCAGAAAGCTGCGGCGGTATTTGACTTTCAGATCGCGGCTGACAAGTTCATGGATCAGCGGTTGGTATTTTTTCAGGTGGGTCCAGGCGCGCTGCGCGGAGACCTGCATTGTTTCGGCCATGTTTGGCTCCCTCCAGATTTATGGCCCGCATAAAACGTCAGAACGCTGTTTTGTGCGGCACTTGTATCAACACCCCGCGCGGCAGCCGCCGCCAGGGCACAGTTTCTACTATTATACAATAAAAGACATTAAAATGCAATTCGAACCGGGCAGCAAAAAATCATGGGTGTGCGATGTTTTTTGCCGCCCGGTACCGCCCTTTTTGTGCAACAGTGAAAAGGAACGCAAAATATGAGCGCAGTTTGTGTAAAAATCGTTGAAACCGGGACGAAAATACGGTACAATAAATACGACATAACAAACCCTGCGGCGGGCCATGACCTGGTTTTGCCCGTGGGACCAGAAAAGAGAGGTAGATGTTATGGAACATTTTAACCCCCTGCTCCTGCATAACGACAGCCCGGCTAAATTTATTACGATTGGTGAGGTCATGCTGCGCCTGACCCCGCCGAACTATGAAAAGATCCGTATGGCTTCCAACTTTGAAGCCAGCTATGGAGGCAGCGAGGCCAACATTGCCCTGGCTCTTGCAACCTGGGTGTGGACAGCACGTTTTTCAGCGTGGTGCCCAACAACTCTTTGGGCAAAAGTGCGGTGCGCTGGCTGCGCTCCAATGATGTGCACTGCACCCCGATGATCCTTTCCACCCCGGAGGAAACCCCGACCCATCGTCTGGGCACCTATTACCTGGAAACCGGTTACGGCATCCGCCCCAGCAAGGTTACTTACGACCGCAAGCACTCCGCTTTTACTGAGTATGACCTTTCCAAAGTGGATCTGGACGCCCTGCTGGACGGCTTTGACTGGCTGCATCTTTCCGGCATTACCCCGGCTTTGGGCCAGAACTGCGCCGATTTTGTGATGGCCTGCCTGAAAAAAGCCAAGGAAAAGGGCCTGACCGTCAGCTTTGACGCAACTTCCGCTCCACCCTGTGGGCTTGGGAAGAAGCCCGTGACTACTGCACCAAGTGCCTGCCCTATGTGGATGTTCTGTTTGGCATTGAGCTTACCACCTGTGGAAAGACGATGCGACCACGCCCAGGGCGACTGGAAAGACGGCGTGCCCCTACAGCCAGCTATGAACAGCAGGATGAGATCTTCCAG
>ENA-OPZM01000532-OPZM01000532.1-human-gut-metagenome-genome-assembly--contig:-NODE-532-length-16193-cov-1.485995_pt1 | contig 16193 bp, 19 predicted proteins | sample MGYA00242478_ERZ504493 | MGnify/ENA primary metagenome ERZ504493 (study PRJEB26092, sample SAMD00036227) | human gut metagenome | host: Homo sapiens | study: EMG produced TPA metagenomics assembly of...
CTTTTTCCTGTGGTGAAAAGTATTTGTCTGCATAAATCAGCTCGCAGATTCTTTCTTCTACGACATTCCAATTTAAAAGGACTTTTGTATATGGATTTAAAAGGCTTCCTTTCTCCAGGAGAATACCTTTCGCATCATGTTCACTGTTGGAACTACTATTGCCAGGTAACGCACCGGATTGGCCACCAATCCCATATTCTTTTTTTCAGAAAGTCTGCATTTTCTTTCTGGTTATGCAGGTCCATGAAATATTCGTAGATTCGAAATTTTCCATCTGCAAAACCACTTCCAATGCAAAGGGCATAGTCGATTTCGTCCTGTGTGATGAAATCTTCCTGTCTGACATCTACCGTATCATGAAGTGGAAAATGAATTCTCTCCCTGTCAAGATCCGCGATTTCGGATAATAGATATCCTGGAGATTTCACAGTTTTCGGCTTTAATTCTCCATAGGAAATCCGTGCATCGACATCTTCCAAAAAGCTTTCCAGCTGTTCTCTTCCTTCATGCGTAGAAAGAAGAGTTTCTATTTTTTCTATACTGTTAAGTTCTTCCGGTACATCATCTATCCAATCACGGAGAAAATAGCCGATCTGATAAGATACCCTCTCCATCTCTGTTTTGTCTACGAGTGCTGCCTCGTTCGCATCCATATACAAGCCATACGTAATCATGGCGTGAATGTACTTTTCGATTTGATCCCAGCTTAATGTTGTAACTACAGATTCCGCTGCCTGCATACCATAACCGGCAGTCATTCCGTTTTCATCAAACCATACAGATATTGGATGACCGTGTAATTCAAAACCTTTGCCGACCTGACTATATTCTTTTTTCAGGAAAGCAATTATTTCATCGGTACTTTTTCCTTCGGTATATTTGGCGTAAATCCGTTTCCGGCTATCTTTTTGCCCGCCACCACTTCGGATGATTACTTCAAGATCGGTTTCCGGCAAATAGAAAGCAGCGGGCATAGTATATTTTTTACTTGCTTCCGCTGCTGTAATTGATCCTCTCTGTTCCTCTGCTGATGGAAACAGACTTAATTGTGTGTATGATTCCTCTGGTTTTACAAAATTGGTCGGCTGTAAATCAGTTCTTTCAGTACGACTTCCTCCGCCCGGCTCTGGATGCTGTTCATCTTCTTCACCCAAAGCATCTGATCCTGTGCTTTGAGCTGTTCGTTTACTCCTTCTTTCTCCGCCATCTGGGATGTCAGGACTTCCATCCTCTCTCTTGCCTGTTCCTGAATCTCGAGAAGATGTGCTTTCAGCGTTCCTTCCAGAAACATTGCTGTTCTCGCCCCATCGTATCTCTCCCTCAGAAATTTGTCCCTCAGAAGTCCGTATTTCGTTACCATTCCCTCCGGTTCCGGATTTGCTTTCAGTTTCGGAATCAGATAATCTCCCATCTGTTCGTATTCCAGGTCCATTTTGTTTTCCTCCTTCAATATTATCTTTATCTTTGGAATTACCCTCTTGCAAACTTTCACGCTTTAAAGCATTATATCGCGGTTGTGGTGCATTTGCAAGTTCTTTTTTGGAGATTTCTTTTTCCTGTTCTTTCTCGCGAAGTTTATCATAAATGCGTACTGTTTTTCCGATTTCTGCAAGAACACCTCTGGCAGAATCATTAATTTTTGTTCCTAATACTGACAATGTTTTAATAGAAACAAACTGATTGATATAATCAAATGAAAATTCATGATCGGAAATTTCTATTTCACAGGCCGATAAAATTGTAAAAGAAACACTTTCCGATATAAGTTTTTTTAAGCAAAGAGCAAAGTCCTGTTCGCTCAGTTTATCAAATCCTATCCTATCCTGTAAATCCGGATAATCAATTTGAAGTTCTGTATAGGCATCCGCCGCGAGCTGATCTGAAATTTCAATAATTCTTTCTTCAAAGGGTTTTGTGCTGTCTGTACTGCCATATATTTGTTCGAGCCTATGCAGTACATCACTTTTTATGTTCTTCCCGCAGTTTCCCACGCCTTCGGATAACGTCCATTTGGCTTTACAGCATGAACATTCGAAACATCAAATACATATTTAAGCTTATGACCGTATGTTGCAGTATCATCCGGAAGTGCAATTCCTGAAGATCCTTTATTTACCCAGCAGTTCATACGTTTATTCCATATCTCGATGGAAGCACACGCTGTTGCATCCGGATTCTGTGCATAAATCAGAAGCTGTTCTTTAAACGGATATTTATAAATCCGTGCAGCGGAGGTCAGGAACTTCATCCAGGATTCCCGGTTCTGTGAAACCCTTTTAGCTGTTTTTTCTGCAAGATTCACTATGTATTCATATTTATCCATCTTATTTTCCTTCTACTATTGTGGCCGACAATATAATTGCGGCGAAAGATTTGATTGTGACATTGCCTGTTTACATACCCCTCTGGATTCATCTGCAGCATGAACCATTTCACCATTTCCAAGATATATGGCAACATGGGATATATTCCTGTATTTTCCGTTGGCCGAATAAGAATAAAAGATCAAGTCTCCCGGCTGCAGTTCACCATAGCTGACAGTCATTCCTTTGTTTACCAGGCATTCTGCTTCGCTTGCTGCATCCATTCCATTCAGATAAGTAATACCAGCTGCAGCATAACTCCGGTAAACCAGGGAAGAACAATCATACCATCCCGGATCATCTCTTCTGCTTTGGGAATAACCACTTCCTACAGCATTCAGAGCTGCCTGCACGGCAGCATTTCCGGACTCTCCGGCACCTATGCTTTTTTTCCAGGACCAGTCAATCCCACCGGCACCATTTTCGGATGGTGCATAAATGTCAAGCGTCCCATCAAGCTGCGCCAGGCAATCCGCTTTCTCATAGCTCCACCTGGATACGTTCGGTCTGCGGGCGATCATGGCATCATATGCCTTTCAATAATTTCCCGGTCCGTTGATGCAGATGTTGTTCCATCAAAATATCTTTTCAGGCTTACAACATATTTTCCATCTCTGTTGCCAAAAGAAAGAACGCAGCCTTTCAAAGCATCAGACGCGTTTGTAAAATCAAAACCATAATATTCTGTCAGTGATGTAAGAAGTGGCTGCAGTGTTTGTGTATAGACGTATTCGCACTGGGCTGCCTCAAATGCAATCTTATGTTCTATGCAGATCGAATGCCATGCCCCGTAAAATCCGGCGTTATTTTTTAGTTCTGTGGTCATGCCAAGATATGGTTCAAACGGACCATATGTAGTTGGATCTTTTTCATAGCACCACCGAACAAACGGCCCAAGCTCATAACGATTGTCGAACTGAAATTCACCACATGCATTTCCGCCATCGCCACCAACCTGATCCGGGTTCCGCCGGATTCATATTTTGCCGCCAGATAACAGGCTCCATCATAAGCGGAAGAACACTTTGACGTTCAGCCTTTACCCCAAGAAACAGAAGACTCAAAAGAAGAAAAAGCGAAATAATAGGAAGCAGCAACAAAACATTGGATGCTATAATTTTAATGATGCCTGCGGATATTTTCGCCGTATTAATGACTCCATGCCGAAGTAGCATCCGCTGTTGATAATCAGCCCTTTTTTTTATCTCTTCTTCGTTCCCGGATAACCGGAGGGATTGAACGGTTGTATGGAAGTTCTTTGTTCTCCGAAACCATTTTAAGGATGCTCTAATTTTTCCCTCTTTACGAGAACTTTTTTCACCCTTTTTTTCTTTTGCGGTCATTAGAATTCTTTTTCATTCTTTCCTGACTTTTCTGTATCACTTTCTTTTCCGGATTTTTCTTTTTGGCTTTCCGTTTTTTACTTCCGGAATCATCCTCTGAGTCCTCTTCCTCAGCATGATCCATTTCTTTATTCCATTCCTCTACCGCCTGGGACGGTTTTATTTCCTGCCTATCTTTATCTTCTGCCGGATTTTTTTCAGATGTTTTTTCTGTATGTTCCTTATTTTTTATTTCCTTCTTCTGATTGGACGTTTTCTCCTCATCTTCACCAAGAGTTTCCTTTTCCTCTTCTGTTGAAGATTCTTCTGAAATTTCACTATCTTCCGAAGTATTTTTACTCGTGATTTTTTCTTTTTTTCGATTCTTTTTTAATTTTGCCAGATATATAAGTGTTTTTGATTTTTTTTAAATCATTCTGGGAATCCGGCTCATCATCTTCAACCTCTTTTTCTACATTCGCTGCTGTCATACCATGCAGCATGGATGCAGTATTCAAACTTGATGCTGCTGTCTGAAAGTTTTACTCTGGTTGGATGATAATTCTTCCCCTTTAGAATCTTGTACTGTGGATGATTGTATCCTGTCAATCGTATATTTCCGGCTGAATCCTTCTTTTTTCTCTCTCATCCGTATTACTTTCTTCCTCTTCTTGTTGAAAAAGTGTCGGTTTTCCAGACAACGGATTTCCGTTTCGCTTCTCCTCTATTCCAATGCCCTGTGTGTTTTCTGTATCTTGCCGCCGCAGATATTTCCACATGGCCAGACGCATACTTTGTCGTTTTTCTTCTTTTATGTCATTATTTTCCGACATTTCCAGCTGTTCAGTATTCGGGATGGAAGCTCTCATCTTGCTGCAGCATATTTTTTTACCGTGATTTTCCTGAATCCGATTCTCTGATGCAGCCTCAATATTATCTTCCCGTTCTGAACCTGTACTTTTTAAAATAAAATGGGTTGTTTGTTGCTTCTCTTCTGCATGGGAACGTCCCGCTTCTGTTTGCACATATTTCTGTGTTGCCAGTCTTATACTTTTTCAACTGCTGTTCCCGGGGCAACTTGTCTGTCCGGTTTTTTCTGGTATTTTTATACGTCTCTGAAACAGGTGCATGGAACTGTGCAGCTTTCGCCTCATATTTTTCACTGGAGCCATTATATACAGGCTGTTCCGGTACATAATTTGATTCATTCTTATACCACAGGATTTCCGGTTGTACAGCAGCCTGTTCCGTATGTCCAGTGTTTTCCGGCAAGATACTTTGTGTATTTACTTGATTTTCCGGCTGCAAATATTTCTGCGTCGCCAGACGCATATTTTGCAGCTGTTGTTCCCGCGTAATATGGTTTCCTGTTATTTCCTGCGTTTCAGAGTGGCTCATAACAGATCGTATCTCTGACGCAGTATAGATTGCAGAAGTAGCACTGTGTACCGTCTTTTCCACAGATCCTGTTTTAACTTCCCGCTGTTTTGCCTGCCATGCAACTTCCGTGTGCTTGTCTTTTGGTGTCATGCGTTATCCTTCCTTTAGTTTTCCGGCATACGGTAACAACCTTGGATCTTTTCGATATATCCTTTTTTCACAAGAGATTCCAGTATCTCTTCTGCCTGTTTATTGGAAACATCGCATAAAATTCCGGCACCATAGCAATCCAGCCATTCATCACATTCGTCAGCTTCTTGTACTTTATGGTACATGAACAGCTCTTCTTCACTGATTGGCTCTTCTACTTCGCCATTTAAAAGCTCAACAGACTCTTTGTCTGGATCAGTGTCAAATGTTGACACCGAGTCTCTGTTTTCATCCGTGTCAATCTTTGACACGGATTCCAGATCATCTTCATGTTCATCTTGATCCGCTTCCTGGCTGTAAAATACGTTCCGATTTTCGGCAGCGGCTTCATGGAAGTTTGTACTGTAGAAATGATACAGCGGATTGTCCCGGCTAATCGTCGAATCACACTGCAAAATATGCCCGCCCCAGACAATCAAACTCTGGCCCGGTGTCGGATCAGAAAGCGCTTCAAACTCTTTCTGTGATAACTCCATAATCTGCAGCAATTCGTTCCGATCATCACCGGCTTGGTCAAGCAGCACCTTGAAATCGGAGTTTGATACAATCTCCATAATTTTCCGGTTGGCCGTTGCTGCTGAAACGTTCTGCAGACAGATCGTACAGATACCACCAAGTTTACGGTACGTCAGATACGCCTTTTCCAGCTCATTACAACTTGTCTCATGGCGGCAGACATATTGAGCCTCGTCAACGATAAAATGCGTTGCCCTTTGCTGTTCAACGTTGTAGGAAAAACGCTGCGTTAAAACATGCATGATTGTTATCATCAGCGGTTCCCACATCAATTCAGGGATATTTTTCATTCCAAATGCAACAAACCGGCTGCTGGTAGACAGTGTACTTTGTCCTTCCAATGTCAAAAAGCTATGCTTTGTATAAGCCTCCAGTGATCCATACAAATCACGCGCTTCCGGTTCCCGCTGTTTCTGGAAAATTGCTTCCAAATCAGAAAGCACCGGGGATATCGGTTTCTTTTTTGAAAACGTATTCTGATATAATTCCTCAACGCACCGGTAAATCAACGATTTATGGATACCGTTTGGACGTATACCGGTCATGATACTGTACAGAAATGCTTCCATATACTGCAGCTGGGAAAGGATATATTCTTCACGGCCTTTGCATTCTTTGCAGCAAGATTCCGGAATCTCAAGAGGGTTCAGGCGCAGATCCGGATCAGAAAGATCAAAATACTGACCGCGGAATCTCTGGGTGATTCCCTTCATCTCATTCTGCGGATCAATCAGGAAAATATCATCTGTACTGTTAATCAATGTTTGTCCGATTTCCGTAATTTTCAGCAGCATGGACTTTCCAGAACCAGTGTGGCCAAAAATAACACCATTACTGTTTTTCAATGTCTTTCGGTTTCCAATGATCGGATTTCTGGTTTTTTTATTTATACCATACCATGTTCCGCCAGGCTGGATCAGATCCCAGGAATAGAATGGCTGGAATGCAGATAAGAACTTGTCAGGACGGAACGCATATTATTTACACGCCTCGCTCCGATCGGAAGCAACGTATTCAGTGCCTGAATTTGCTGATCGTAGTAAGGAACAATCTGTATAGAATGTTTCCGGCAGCGGCGTCTGACTTCTGCCGTGTTTGCATCCAGTTCCTCTTTATTTGCTCCACGCACTGCCAACAGGATTCCTACATAGAAGCCATTTTCATCATCTTCCTCGATCTGATCCATATATTTTTTCAGATTGTCCTGCTTCTTTTTCTTTGCATAGGACGGCTCACTATAGAAGTTACCCATACTTGCATTGGCCTGTACTTCCTGCCCGATCGCATTTTCATTGTAGAAATTCGTGTTGCTGATTTTTCCACGTAACACTTCCCGTGGGATATATGCCGTATCTATGGTAAGGCAGGTATAAAACGGAAAATCTGTCAGTTCAAAAATCAACTTTTCTTCATTCAATCTGGTTGGCAGAACCGCAGCAAAAAGAATCCGCATACACTCTTCATCAAATTCCATGTAGCTTTTGTGATTCCGCACAGAATGTGGAAGGATTGAATTGCGAAAATCTCTTCCGGCCTGTACCATATCCTGAAACGGGAGAATAAAACTTTCCTCTCCATCATCTGTGAAAAAGTAATTTCTGATTTTCTGAAACCGCTGCACAGCGTTTAAAGGAACCAATTCCGAACCCATTGCATAAAAGATTGGAAGTGCTGTATGCTCGAATGTATCAAACCATCCTTCCGCTTCTTCTATTGACCGGCAATTTGCACTCACAGTCAAATAACGCTGTTTTCGAACGTTTTCCTGTCCCTTTTCAAGAGATTTTTTAATCATTTCGTTATTGTAGCGGGCCAGCTCTGGATACTCACTTTTATTTTCATCCTGCAACAGAGATTTCTGGAAATTTGTTACGTCCCGTGGTTCACACTGTATTGTGATCTTGAAATCTGTGTCCATGGAATTTAGAAATTTCCGTAGTTGAAACAGGATGCCGTCTTTTTGCTGCTTGTCCTGATCCACATAGTTTAAGTCTGAAAAAGAATACACACGATCAAATTTTCTCCGCTTTTTCCCTGCCCCGTTATTCGGTTCTATTTCAAATATTCCATTTTCGTGTACACCTGCAATATCCAGCATTTGTTGAATACTGGCCGGTGTCTGGTAAACTGGCTGTGTACATTTTATTATCGAGTAAATTCCTCATTCGAAAAAAATCCCATTCTGTTCCATCCTTTCCAAGTATATAAAAAAGTCGGGATTTTTCCCGATCATTATTTTTCTTTTTTCAAATAATTTTTTTTCTTGCCTGGTTATATTCGTCACTTTTCCAAACAAGTTTGGCTGTGGACTTTCTGTATTTTCTTGCCCGGTAAAACTCTATTGCAGAAAGCCCGCTACGTGACTTCCATACCTGACTGAAAATGATAGCTGCAGCAACAGCAGTTCCAATCAAAAATGATATATATAAGTTCCATCCAAGTATAAAATACAACAAGATAATGATAATACCACAGGAGACAGCAGAAACGGCCATCACACCTAACTCTCTTGCTGTAAGTCCTTTCCAGATGCTATCCTTATATGCACCAAAATCTTCATTCATGTTTACCATAAGCTATGTCCTTCCTACTATTAAAATCCAAATGCTCTTCGAATCATCGCATCCGTATCAGATACTGATCCCGTTATAATAAGGATACCAAGAATAGCTTGAAGTCCTTCCCATCCTTGTGATCCCAACATTCCGCCCAATATATCTTCTGATGCAGTTAGGGAAACAGCCCACCGGCATTTATTAAAATTGTTCCAAGTCGCATCATTAGCATGATTCCTGTCATTTCAAACAATGCACAAAGAAATGTACGGACCCAGCTTGATCCAGTATGTCCAATTTCATGTGGGCCTGCATAAGTGGAAAGTGCAAGTGGTGCAACAGCCATATAAAAAAACAATTTAAGGAAAACCCTATAAACCGTCCATAATGTAATAACTGCGCCACCCAGCAGATAAAGAAAAACACAATGCCAAACAGATTTCCAAAAATAAGTCCGGATCCACTCATTTCCCAGTCATCCCCTACTCTTATAACCAGTGAAGCGGCATCTTCCGGAACAATAATACCAAAAAATGCTTGTTCAATTTCAATCAAAAAAACGAGTATATTCGTGAGATTTAAAAAAACAGCATCCACAAGTGCCAGCTTGATAAAAAAACTGGATGCTTGCTTCCATGGTCATTCCGTGTTTAATATCCGTTGTTTCTTTGAAAAAATTAAACCATAAAGAAAAACACTTACAAGTGTCGCACCTAGAATCTGTAGTGCCTGGAAAATCCGGTATGCTTCATCCCAAAGTTCACCACCTGCCAAACTTTGTGGACTCGTTTGCAGCATATCAAACGCATATGCAATTAATGAATTCCAAACATTGCACCCAAGGGAAAAGAAACCACTTCCCGCAAAAACCGTTTTGAAAAAAATCTAATATCTCATTTATCATATTTTCTCCATAAGAAAAAAGGAGGATATTCCCTCCCTTTTCATTATCCCTTCAGAGCAGTTGTAATTACCGGAGCAACCAGCATAACTAACGCACCGCCAACCCCTTTTAAAGATCTTGTAATAGCACCTCCGCCTTCCTGTGCCTGCATGGAAGCTCCAAATTCAAATGCGTGCCATAATAAAATAACACCACCCACAGATTGTACCACAGCGCTGATCAGATTCCATAAAATTTCAAATTTCGCATTTATTGCGGCCGTTGCATCTGCAAAAACCATTGGCGCACCTACTCCCTGCAGGAACATCAAAAACGCAAAGCAAGCCGTATATTCCGTGACTTTTTTCAGTTTCTTTTTTACTTCGATTGGCTTTTTCATATCTTTTACCTCTTTTTGATCTAAAAATAGCCCGCACCAAATTTTGGTGCAGGTCTTATTTTCGTTTGTTCTTTCGTGTCAATCCTTCACACGACATTTTTAATCGTCATCATCATCATGTTTGTGAAATCTTCCAATTAAAAATGCAATAACACATCCTACCACCGCTATAATCGGGATAATATACTGAATCGGCATTCTCTATTTTCCTCCTTTTTCTTCCTGTTTCAGAACCGGAAACTGGGGCAATCCAGTACACAATTCCAGTCCATTAAATTCTTGTTTTTCAATTATCTGCTGATAATCTACCGTCACAGTAACGAAATATACTTTTTGATTGTTGGCATCCCGGCCTTCCTCTGTATGAAGATTGTCCCTGGACAAACACTGTCGTTCCTTTTTTTTATTTTCTGAAATGCTATCATTGCCCGTTCTCCAAAGGCAACACAGTACATGTAATCGGAGTAAGAACTTTTCGGTCGCTGCACGGCCAGGATGTACCGGCATGTTGGAACTGATCTCCCTCTCCTGTCTTTTTCATAGGAAAAATTGTGGGACGCAGGTGCAAACACCCTGGATTTTAATCTGATTCATGTTTGCCCTCCTTATACCAGATTGCCAGTTGTATTTTCTTGACGGTAAGGCAGCCTCCGGTATCGCAGAACTTCCATCCGCAGTAAATCATCCCGCAGGGTTTCTGCATCCATGCCCTCAAATAAAATGTCAAGGGTTGTCTCAAAATCCCGGTAACGGCTGCGCTGGCTGTACGTAAGTGCCTTTTCAATCCTTTCCAGAATCGGACCATTTTCATAAAGTTCCTGCAATTCTAAAAGGGATTGCTGCAGTGTGTCTTTTCGCCGGAAATGTTCTATCATCCGGCTTTTAAATTCTGCCACATCAGCCGGGTTTAACACTTCCGGTTCCGTGTCAATGTTTGACACGGGAACTTCTTCTTTATCATTCGGAAGTTCTTCCGGCGCATTTTCCGTTTTTTCCTCTTCTATGACAGGTATATTCTTTTTTCGTTTTAAATCTGGAACATTTAAAACATTTTTCAGCTTTTTGGTATCAACCCCAAGCTTTTTTTCCAACGGCTCTTCTTGAGTTTCTTCCTTTTTCTGTTTTCGCTCTTGTATTAAACTGATTACAGCTGTTGCTGCAAAACCAAACGCTGCGATCGCAAGCACCGCGGTCATCAAGTAATATGGATTTCCCAAAAATGACTTTATACTTTCCATGGCCGATCTCCTTTACTTGAAATTCCGTGATGCATCTACCGCAAGTTCTACCAGCTCCTCTGCCGAAATTCTTCTGTCATACCATCCGGTCAGAACTGCCGCTTTTTCGTATTCATCATAAGATGCCTTATATTCCGGCATTTCTGCGTTCATCTGGTAGATGACTTCTTTTAAGTTCTTGGTTTCGCGGCGTGGAACACTGATTTCATAGCATGGAAGGGAATCAAAGCGGAAATGATAATTCTTTTCGCCACATACCGCATCTACAATAATTCCATCCGTATTATGGCGGGTTGTCACATTTTCGAACTCTGGCAGTGTCAGCAAGTAATTCTGCAGTTCTTCTGCACTTAAATCGTGGCTTTCCGGCTGATTACTGTTTTCTTCCAGCTGTCTCTGTAATTCTTCCTTGTCTTTTTGCCTGATCATCCAGATCTCTCTGCAAAGATTTTACCTGCTTATTTAGTTCAATGACTTTTCCTTGGAGTTCTCCATTCCGTTTTCGCAACTTTTCTTCTACTTCCGGATCAGTGCTGCTATCCTCTGCTTTTAACTGCAGGTTCGCAAGTTCAGCTTCCTTTGCATCAAAATCTTTCTGTAATTTTTCCATCTGTTCCGTTTTGGAATCACGTTCTTTTTCTGCCATGGAAAGACGGCTCTGCAATGTTTCAATTTTCGCCTGCAGTTCTGTTTCCTTATCCGTTGGAAGTGACATATCCGGATACAGTTTTAAATTTTCCTGCATCATCTTGAGGTTATCCCTCTCTGCCTGCAGCTCAATACTTAAGTTTCTGTGCCTGCAGCTTTTCCATTTGCAGTTCCTGCCGTTTCTTAATCAGCTCATTTTCCTGTTCCTGCTTTGCTTTCGCCAGGGATTCTTTTGTTTCCTGTTCCCAGTTTTTTAAAGCAGTTTCCTGTTTTTCCATGTCCTCTACTTTAGCTGCAAGAGCATCCTGGATCTGGTCCAGTTCTTTTTCCCGGTTATCCAGATCTGTTGCTTTCTGTTCCTGGCTATTTTTCTGCTTTTCCAATGCATTTGCAAGAGACTGCAGCTGCTTGGAACGGTCATCGAACAGCTTTTCACGTTTTTTATATTGCTCTTCTCGTTCCTGATACAGCTGATTCATTTTTTCGGCCATACTTAATGTATTTTCATCCATGACGTATCCTTTCTTCGGGCGCTTAGCCAATATCTTTCTTACTCTTTTTTCGTATTGCAGTAAGAAACATCAATACACTCCAACTGCCGATAAAAAAAAACGGCAAAAAAACAGATATGATTCCTATCTGCCGTATCCACCGGATCAGCCTTTAAAATCATACCTTCTGTATCTGTGTCAATGTTTGACACCTGTTTTGTGGTTTCCATATCGGTGTCAACGTTTGACACCGCTTGTGGCTTTTCCGTACTCGTGTCAACGTTTGACACCGTTTGTGGCTTTTCCGTACTCGTGTCAACGTTTGACACCGCTTTGGGATTTTCCGTATCCGTGTCAACGTTTGACACCGCCTGGTGGTTTTCCGTACCCGTGTCAATGTTTGACACCGTTTTGCTGCTTTTCTGTCCCGTGTCAATGTTTGACACGGATTTTTCAGCCCGTTTTCCATTCCATAAGGAAACTCCGGTTCCGCAGAGCAGCAGGCAAGCCAAAATCATACAAATTCTGGCTCTTACTTTTGCTTTAAGACGCTTCCTTTTCCGCATTCGCGACCTCTTTCTGGGCAACCGTAACGGCGTGTATAACCAATCTGTAAGGACTGGAGCCATCACCTACGCAGGTGGATAAAGTAAAAACTTTCTCCTTTCCGGTCGGGGCAATATTACAGTCATATTCCGCATTCTGTACGGTTTCTGCAATCCATTGTTTCCATTCCTCGCTGTCACCTTTATATCCCAGAGTAAAAACATCACTGTCGTACCGGGTGCTGTATACGCTGTATATTGCGCAGGTATAAGTAGTTTCCGGCGTGTAAACATATACATAAGGATAAGCGTTTCGGAAATCCTTATCATGGTACTTTTTCAGGCTTCCAAACATTTTCCCGGATGCCATGTTATGCCCATATAAAATAATGTGGCTTTCTTCGAAATCTGTTCCGGCAGTTGCAAAAATGGAACCAAGAATATTGCTTTCTCCTGTTACGGTATGGTTCAGGTAATAACTGTTGTCCTCTCCTAAAGCAACCGGGATAATCAATGGGGTGTTCCGGGAACTGTGATCCATGCCAAAATCTCAGGATTGATCTGCTGTAAATTCTGAAAATCAACTATTCTTTCCATATTCGGATCTGTTTCCTCTTCCGGCTCATCTGTAGTTGATTCTGTGTTTTCTTCATCTGTTGTATCCGGATTTTGGATATAGCCACTGATAAGGTTCTGCTGTTCCCGGTCGGTTTGTGCTTCCTGCAAAATCCGTGGAAGATAAGACGCACCCAGCAGACATAAAATTGCCAGCAGGACACACCCAGCAGCTTTTCGCATTTTCACGCCTCCCTGTTCTTTAATGAAATACCCGTGTCAAACATTGACACGGGTATAAATCCGGTTTTGCTGGTTACTTTAACGGAATGATGTTCTTAACAGAAGTATCATGCGTTGTAGTTCCCCAGTCATCTTTCTGGTTTTCAAATGTGATGGATGTACCGGTTGGTTTCGCCTTTAAATTTGCATGTAGGAGAAATTTATTCCGGAGCAACGACCCTTTCGCCGGTTCCTGTAATTTTGAAATCTTTACATTCTCTGTTCCGGTAACGTTCACCAGATGATACCGCAGCACATCCTGTTCTGTTACTGTGTAGTCCTCTCCTACCGGGATTTTGTTCCAGGTGACAGAAAGTTCTACATATCCCTGTCCATCGGTATGTGAATTTACGTAATTTTCCGTGAACTCTACATAATTCTGGAAGGTACGGTCTTTTTCCATTAATATCTTTTCCTTTTACGGTGAAGATAAAGGTTGGGTTTCCATGCGCCCAGGTAATATCGCTTGCTTTAATTTTCTTTACTATGGTAAGGTCTGCATAGCGCATATCCTTCATGGTGATGGTCTGCGTATCTGCTTTGCTTTCCAGCGTAAAGGTAATTGGATCAGCAAGTTTATAATAATCCGGGGCTGATCCTCACGTAAAGTATACTGACCCGGTTTCAGTTTTTCGATCCGGTGCGGTGTGCTTCCGGATGTCCAGCTTTCTACCAGACGGCCATTGCTATCCAGAAGAGAAAGTTTCGCTCCGGAAATATTCTCTCCGGTACCGGAATCTACTTTTGCAAGATCCAGTTTTGTATAATCATTTTCTACCGTGATTGTCAGGTTTGACTGCCCATTGACTTTTCCGTCGGATACTGTGAAATCTTTCACTGCATTATCCAGTACGTATCCATCTTTGGTTGCAGTTTCCTGGTAATGCCAGGTTCCATCCTTCACACCATCAATCGTGATCCGCCCATTGCTATCTGTTTTCTGCGTTTTATCATAGCTCTTGTCATCATTCCAGATATGGAACGTAACGCCTTCCATGACTGTACCATCGTTTTTGCTTACTTTCTGCAGTACAATCGCATTTTTCTGGTTCTGTACGGCCACATTGACGCTGGTATGGCTATCATCCAGTGTAACTGCATGTTCTGTAGTATCCAGGACGTATCCATCCGGAGCTGTTTTTTCTTTGACAATGTACTGACCAAGTTCCAACTGTTTGCTGGCTGCTGATCCATTGCCATCTGTAGTTACGGTATCAACTACCGTATCAGCAGCAATCAGGGTTGTACCTCCGGTTGTCTTAATATCCTTTGCAGCTTTGATTTCAAATACCGCACCGGAAAGTTTTTTATTGTTCTCACCGGTTTTTGTGATCGTGATCTGACCGGTTTTTCTGGCATTTGTTGCATCCAGGGTTAAGGTAACAACACCTTCATCTTTAGCAACAAATTCATGTTCCCAGGTTCCGGTATATCCTGCCGGATTTTTGGTTTCTACTACTTTGAATTTTCCACCTTCAGAATCCTCCGCATGAAGACCAAGTGCTTTGTAGTTCTTCATGCTATCCTCCCATGCTGCTTGGTATATGTTACCCACTGGCCGCCTTGCATCTTGTAAACGGTGAATTCTGCGCCTTTCAGAGCTTCTCCTGTTGTTTCATCTGCCTTTTTGATAACAAGGTCAACGTTTTTGGTCTGATGCATAACCATTTCTGAGGTATAACCAAACTCAGAAGTATTCCATACGTGCCAATCTGTTGCCTCGGTCCGGCTTGATCCTTTCCATCCATTAAATATGGCATCCCCACCAGTAAATGTAAAGTCTTTTGGATATGATTGCACTGTGGTAAGTCCCTTACCTGGACCGTCCACATTTTGTATGGTTCCTCCATTATAAAAGACCATAGTCTGAGAATCGCTTCATATGTGTAAGTAACCCATCCTTCCGGGTTATCCGGTGAAGTACCATCATCTGCATTTGAACCCTTTTTTTGCTGACCAGATTGCATCCGTTCTTGCATCATAGATTAGACGATCATCAGCTTCCTTCGTGACATAAATGCCATCGACTTTTCCATCAATATAAAATCCCTGGGAATAGTCAGATCAGATAAAGTGAAATGTCCCTTAACCTTAAGTGGATTTCCATTTTCATCGTAATATGAAAATCTTACCTTAATCCATTTCAAGCCTTTAATATCAATGACAGGAGTTGCACCGCCTTTTGTATTGTCTACAGAAACAACAACATTGTCTACATCTTCATATCCCGGATACCCGCTGATATTAGTATTCTGCCAGTCCAAAAACCAGATCCGCATGGTAACAGGTAAACCATTAGCATTGCCTACATTGGTATACTCTGCATACATCTTTCCTTTTAATCTTTCATACGGAATAAAAGATCTTGTATTTCCACCATCGTTAATATTGGATAATGGCCACCATTGTGAACACGCATGAGCATGTTGTTCTGCATTTAAGCAAAATTTGTTATCCCATGATCCACTTCCATCGCTACATCCAAATCTAATCTTTGTATTTGCTCCGATGACCGGCGTAAAATTGTAGGTTCCGTCAATCGTGCTGCTTTTATCTACCATTTTTCCAATACCAGAATTAACTACAGATGGTAACCCATCCATGCCTGCGCTGACAGCAAAAACATTTTCCGGGAAAGAAATTCCAGTTACCATCAAGCTGCCATAAGCAGCCCTGACAGTGCCTTTTTCCATCGTTTCACAGTTTCTTCCTCCTTTCTTTCTTCTCTTTACGAGACAGTTTCACGGTTCCAAGAGCCGTTACCGCCGCAATTCCAAGAAGGAACCAAAAAACGTTACATGGGTA
>ENA-OPZM01000533-OPZM01000533.1-human-gut-metagenome-genome-assembly--contig:-NODE-533-length-16191-cov-3.246452_pt1 | contig 16191 bp, 16 predicted proteins | sample MGYA00242478_ERZ504493 | MGnify/ENA primary metagenome ERZ504493 (study PRJEB26092, sample SAMD00036227) | human gut metagenome | host: Homo sapiens | study: EMG produced TPA metagenomics assembly of...
ATTTTTTTCAAGTGGATCAGTCGATGAAATACAAGGCTGTTCTCACCCTGCTGCTGTGCGATCTCCATTATATATTTCTCAATGGTTTCCATATGTTCGCGCATCAGCCTCTCCGCCTGGTTCCGGTCTCCGGAAATAATGGCTTCCACCAGTCTTCTGTGCTGGTCATCCACCTCAAGAGCGGAATTATGTTTCTGCATAATATAAGCTCGGGTACCGGAAATGATCTCCTCTGTCAGCTGCGCTGCCGCATCCAGAACATTATAGATCATAGGATTCCCTGCGATCCTGCCGATCTTCGTATGAAGCTTCTTATCAAGACCTGCACGAGCTTTCTCGTCCTCTGAGCTCTCCAGCTGTGCCAGGATGGAACGCAGATCTAATGCATCCTTCTCTGTACACTTCCCGGCTGCAAGAAGCGCAGCCTCCTGCTCCAGCGCAGAACGAAGTTCCTGCACCTGCTGTACATGGCTGTTATTCAGCTGAAAAAGAAGGGCCAGTGGTGCAGAAAGCCACTGATCCATATTCTCGGTAATATAGTTGGCTCCGCCGCGGACCGTTGTGACAATTCCCATCAGCTCCAGTGCCCGCAGGACTTCACGGACAGCAGGTCTGGAAACTCCCAGTGATTCTGCCATAACACGTTCCGCAGGTAAAGTGTCCCCCGGCTTCAGTTCTCCCCGCCGGATATTTTCTATGATCTGCACTAATATTCCGTCAAATGCTCGTTCTTCTGTAATCTTTGTAAACATGTCGTCCGTTTCGGCCGCCTTCCTTTATTATTGTGTTGCCTTCCTTTACATAAAAATCCCGGAATATAGACAAGTGGATATTCACCATTCTCAGTCATCATGCAGTTCTGCACCATATAATCGCTCTGCAGCTATTCAGCCAGTCTGTGCATTTTGACTATTTGCCCTCTCTATTTTCCGGACTTTTATAGTAAATATTATACGATAATTCCCCAATTTAATCAATAGTAAATAATAAATTGGTAAGACATATTACATTATTCCATTATTGAGAATGTTTTCCACTTCCTCCATCTGACCCAGAAGCATTTTCTGGCGGTCGTCAAAAAGAAGCCCTTTATTATGCCTGTAATACTGGTCGGAACCGTTCTCCCGAATGAACCAGAGACTATAGTAGTTGGCATTCAGTTCCGTGATAAATGCCACCATTTCCTGACTGTCCCCAAAGGCAGCTTCCATAAAGTCGAAAACGTTCTGAAGAGTAAAGGATATTTCGTCGGTTCGGTTTTCGTAGGCTTCGGTTTCGGATTCAAAGAGGGCTTTCACAAACTCATAGTTCCTGTTTGACGATAGAACTTCCGATTCTGCTGCAGCACTTCTGCCTCCTGCCGGCTCTGAACCTGATCCGGTTTTATCTGATCCGGTTGATTCCGAAGCTGATTCCAATCCGGACGCATTTTCAAAGAATGACACAACACGTTTCTGTATACGCTCCTGCTGTTTTGTAAGAAGCTCACTCTTTTTGTCCTTTTCAAGATCCGCCTCTGCTTTTTCCATGAGATTTTTTGCTGTGAGTCTGTCCTGAGCTTCTCTGAAGTACACCATATAATCATACAGTTTCGTGAGATAGGCATCGGTAAGATAGCATTCTGTAAAAAGCTCGCTGAGCTTTCCATTGAGAAGGCTTACAATGCTCAGATGCTCATCCAGAGAGGCCGTGCGGATCTTACCCAGGGTAATGGAATCCCACTTTCCTTTCAGGATGTCCTCCACTTTATAATCCGTTCTGTACTTATAATAAAGAGCCAGATAGCTGGCGAAATCCTTCGCGATCATCCTGTGCTGGATGTACTGGCTGACCACCTCACGGTCTACGGTTTTTCCAAGGATCTCATAAACCTGGATCAGACGTGAAAGATCCTCCAGCCTCTGGCTGTGGCAAAGATCTTTCCGTCTACGGTATTCTCCACCCTGTAGAAATTTTTCTGCGAAGCTCCAGATAGGAGATTACCGCCGGATGAATTCCCTGCTGGTAGGCGTATTCCTTCCATACATCAAAGTCTGCCTCCACATCAATCTTCTTGATACGGTCCAGAGTGACCACATCGAATTCCCGGACGGATTTGTTATATTCCGGCGGGTTGCCTGCTGTGACGATTACCCAGCCTTCCGGCACCTTCTGGTTTCCGAAGGTTTTTCCCTGAAGGAACTGCAGCATCATCGGTGCCAGTGTTTCAGATACGCAGTTGATCTCATCAATGAACAGGATGCCTTCTTTCAGACCTGTTTTTTCCATTTTGTCGTAAACGGATGAAATGATCTCACTCATGGTATATTCCGTGACAGAAAATTCTTCCTCACCGTAATTCTTTTTTACAATGAAAGGAAGTCCCACGGCACTCTGTCTGGTGTGGTGGGTAATAGTATAAGAAACAAGGGCAATCCCGCATTCCCTTGCGATCTGCTCCATAACCTGTGTCTTTCCGATTCCCGGAGGCCCATAAGAAGGATCGGTCTCTGACGGATTGCCGGGATCCGGTACTCACCGAATTCGTCTTTTGCAAGATATGCTTCTATGGAATCTCTGATCTCCTGCTTTGCTCGTTTTATATTCATGGTATTCTCCTTTTCACGGCATATAAAAAACTGCCTGCAGGATCCTCCGCCTAAAACGGGTTGCCTTGCGCGACATCTGCAAAAAATATGCCTGAATCCAATGATAAATCGAAAATTGAATTCAGGCAAGTTTTTCACTACTATATAATTTTTTTATTCTGCTGTCAGTGTGTGTATCAGGTTCAGAATACGTCCCGCACACATTCTGACAACTTCTTCCGAAAGCTTTCCGTCTTCAAAAGCTTTTCGGATATTTTCTGCGTCGTCTGCATTACCAGGCATGATAATATCATTTCCTGCTGTCACGCATTTCCACGGAATACTTCCATCTTCCGGAACCGTTGTATTCCAGTCTGACATGATCACACCGTCAAATCCCCATTCTTTTCGGGCAATGGCTGTACAGAGATCAACACTGTTTGCAGCATGGACACCATTCAGTAAATTATAGGAAGACATGATTGCCACTGGTCTGCTTTCTTTAACTGCAATCTCAAAACCACGCAGGTAAATTTCCCTCAGGGCACGTTCTGATACCTGTGCATCTACGCCCATACGATTATCTTCCTGATTGTTGCAGGCAAAATGCTTAACGGTAACACCGCAGCCAGGTCTGCTCTGCACTCCTTTTGTCATGGCTGCTGCCATGGTTCCGGAAAGCAGCGGATCTTCGGAATAATATTCAAAATTTCTGCCGCACAGAGGGTTTCTCTGAATATTAAGACCAGGTGCTAGCCAGAGATCTATGTGGAATTCTTCCATTTCTTCTGCCACTGCTGTTCCAACTTTTTCCACAAGGGCAGTATCCCAGGTCTGAGCCAGTGCAGTTCCAACCGGAAATGCCGTACAGAACTGATAATATCTGTCTGCGTTTTCGTGAATCTCATCTGTTCTCAGGTATCCGTTTTCCAGAGATCCAAGGACACCGATTCCATATACTGTGTCTGTTTCTCTGTCTACTTCATAATTCTGCTGAAGTCTCAGTCCTGCAGGCCCATCGGCCATGATCAGTGGGGAAACGCCATATTGCTCATAAAGAGCAGCCGTGGTCTCACCGGCAGAGCCAGGAACACGGATTCCTGCCGCCCCCAGATTACTGGAGATTCCAGCAATATTCCCATAAAACAGCGGGAGCAGATCCTTTGCAGGAATCTTATTTTCCGGTTGGCAGGTGCATTCTGTTCTCTTCTCTGGTTCAGGATAATAGATATATCTTCCAATCTTCTCATTCTCTGCCTTCTCTTTCCATTTCAGAGTTCTGGCAGAAAGATTCTGGCGGTCATAAACTTCTTCAGTAATATCAGTCTGATTCTCAAGGATATTCGTTTTATCCAGGATCACACTCTCCGGCACTTCAAGCATTGCAGCCAGCGTAAGCGATGCAATGCTGTTTCCGACCCAGACAGCATAATAACCTTTTTCAGCAATCCAGGCATGCTGCTCTTCGGAAAAATATGCCAGTGTCTTTCTGTCGATCCTGATTTTCAGCAGTTCTTTTTCCCCCGGCTTCAGAAGTTTTGTTTTTGCAAAGCCAGCCAGCCGACGGTATTCCTTCCCTGATTCATCCTGTGGAAGAGACACATAGACCTGCACGACCTCTTTTCCCGAAAAAGTTTCTCCTGTATTCGTTACCTCTGCTTCAACTTCAACGCCATCCCCTGATGTTTTCATCCCATGGAAGCGTATCTGCATTTCTGTGTAAGAAAGTCCATATCCAAACGGAAACAGCGGTTTTACACCAAAAGTATCAAAATAACGATATCCTGTATAAATTCCTTCCTTGTACTCTTCTCTTTCAAGCTTGCCATTAAGATAGCTGTATTCCTCTGCACACGGATAATCCTCATACCTTCTGGCCCATGTTGCAGTCAGCTTGCCGCCTGGAGTTACCTTTCCCAGAAGGACATTGGCGAGGGCAAGTCCGCCTCTTTGTCCAAGCTGGGAAATATTCAGGACAGCACAGATATTTTCTGTTTCTTCCAGAATATCTGTCAGTTCTACCGGACCGCCGGAATTCAGGATAAGTACTGTAGGAATCTTCTGTGCATCAAGGAACCGGATATCCTCCCGCTCCCGTCTGCTCAGATAATAATCTCCCTCGACCCTGCGCCTATCCTTTCCCTCACCGGAAATCCTGCTTACCACATAGATTGCTGTCTGGGCATCGACAGTATCTTCTGCTGTGACTGCACGGCCTTCCGGCATTGCAAAGGGATTTTCCGCATAGGCATCAAAAGGATTTTCCACAAACTTTGCTTCTTCCAGTATTTTTTCTTTCCATGCCCGGCGTGCTTCTGCGTATATTGACTCATAATTGGCCAGCCATTTCTCGCTTACGATCTGAATACCGTTTTCTTTCAGTCCCTGATAAATAGAAATGTTACTTCTGTTATTCACATCACCGGAACCTGTTCCGCCTTTCACTGTCTTTCCCGCACCTGCGCCGTATAAACCTATTTTCGTGGAAATATTCAGAGGGAGTATTTTTTTATCATTTTTCAGCAGTACAATACCCTCCTCTGCTGCTTTTTCCGAAAGAAGACCGTTTCGTTATTCTACGGTCTGACATGCTATGTTTCTTTGTTCCGCTGTGTTTCCATTTCTTAACTGTCATATCTTACCTGCTACCTTTTGTTATTCTTTTACGCCTCCAAGTGTCACTCCTGCATGATAAACTTGGAAAGAAGGAGATATACGATAATGATCGGCACAATGGCAACTGTGATCATCATGTAAATCTTACCCATATCAAAATTCATATAATCTGCTCCACGAAGTGTTGCAATCAGGATTGGAACAGTCATCTTGCTTTTAGACTGGATAACCAGAGCAGGAACGAAATAATTGTTCCAGGAGCCTACAAATGTAAAAATCGCCTGTACAGCGATTGCCGGCTTCATGATTGGCAGGACAATACTGTTGAAAGTACGGAATTCTCCGGAGCCGTCAATTCTGGCTGCTTCTACCAGTGACATCGGCAGTGAGGACTGCAGATAGCTGTACATAAAATAGAATACGGCCGGTGACGCAACAGACGGAATGATCAACGGAAGCAGGGAATCATATAATCCCATCTTTGTGATCAGACGAAGGAAGCCCATTGCAGTTACCTGTGTCGGCATGACGAGGATCGCCATGATAAATGTAAACGCTACATTCCTTGCCTTGAAATCATAGGCATAAAGACCATATGCTGTCAGTGAGGAAAAATATGTACATAATACTGCACTGCATCCGGACACGATAATACTGTTAAGAATTCCCCTGAACATCGGAAAGCTTCCGTCATTTGCAACATTCATCAGGTTTTTCCAGAAATATTTTCCAGGAAGAGCAGAAAATCCCTTCTGAAGCTCTGCATGAGAATGAGACGCATTCACGATCAGTACATAAAAGAAAAAGAGACACATAAAGGAAAGAATAATAAGTACCACATGTGCCACGATACTTCTGATCCTGCTGGCTGTCTTATCTTTCATCATTTTGTTTTTCTCCTTTCTGCTCTTGCTCTCTTTTTCGCTGCTTTCTTAGATCCGTCCGGATCATTGTCGTTCGTCATACGATATACAAAGAAGCAGAGGATTGCACTGATAATAAACAGGTATACAGACAATGCTCCGGCCATACCATAATTCTTGCTCTTCAGATGGCTGTTCAGGAACATAATCAGTGTCATGGATGTTCTGTCCGGATTACCCTGTCCGTTTGTGAGAATCTGCGGTACATCAAACATCTGAAGGCCACCGATGATGGAAGTGATCAGAGTATAGGAAAGAATCGGACGAATCAGTGGAAGCGTAATATAGACGAAACGCTGAATGCTGTTGCATCCGTCCAGATCCGATGCTTCAAAAATATCCATACTGATTCCCATTACTGCTGCCATCAGCATGATGGTCGTGTTTCCGAACCACATCAGGAAATTCATGAAACCTACCAATGATCTTGTTCCCAGAACAGAGCCCAGAAAATCAATCGGTTCCTTTATCCAGCCCAGTGAACACAAAATGGAGTTTACAGGTCCGTTTGTGGAAAACATGGTAAAAAACAGAAGTGCAAATGCTGATGCCATGATCAGGTTCGGCAGATAAATTACAACCTTAAAAAACTGCTTGCCATGAAGCTTCAGCCTGGCATCAGTAAACCAGCATGCAAGCACCAGTGCAATAACGATCTGCGGAACAAATCCGATCACCCAAAGGATCAGTGTATTCAGTCCGTATTTCAGCATGTCAGAATGCAGAAGACTGACGTAATTGGCAAGTCCTATAAAATTAGGACCAATCTGCTTGATTCCAGAACGGAAATATTCAAAAAAGCTGTATCTCACTGTATCAAACAGCGGAATCAGCGAAAAGATAAAATAGATCACAAAAAACGGAAGAATAAATATGTATCCCCATTTTCCGTAATTAACGCTCTTTTTCTTCATAATGCTCTTCCTTTCCAGCAAACTGCAGGATTCAAAGATCCTGCAGCATCAACAATTATCCTCATGTGGTATTTATTCCGGCCACTGGATCTCTGTGATCTCCGGATAACGCTCCTGAATAGCTGTCTCAAAGTTGGCTTTTGCTTTGTCAAAGTCTACTTTACCCTGGAAGTAATCACTGAAAGCGTTCTGGATCAGCTCTACACAACCCTGGTCATATGCGGAAAGCGGTGCGATCTTGATATTCTCTGCAACCGGTGCAAAATACTCAAACGGGTTCTGTCCACCAAGGAAATCAGATGCGAAATCTGCATTTGTAGCTGCATCTTTCATACCGGATTTTGTATTTGTAAAATCAGAGTATTCTTTGGAAATCTTAAGAAGATTATCCTGATTTCCCGTCATTGCCAGAATAATATCTTTGACATGTTCCGGATTATCTGTTCCTGTTGCAGCCTGAATGTAAGAACCACCCCAGTTGTATTCCTGCGGAGGATTTGTAACAGCCCAGTCACCTTCTGCTCCATCCCAGTTTGGTTTCAGAGTAAAGTCGATACCCCATGCCGGGAAGAGGAATGCGAATACCTTGGACTCAGAACTCATTGCCTTGTTCCAGTCATCGTTCCACTGACCTTTTACAGTTTTGTTAAGATAACCTGCATCCAGCCACTCTTTGGAATCTTTTACCCAGTCCATGATCTTTGAATCTACTTTGATCACAGAATCACCGGACTCTACCCACGGATTCTCAATGCTGTTTCCATATAAACGAAAAGTGTCTGCATAAGAAGCAAATGTATAATATCCTTTTTCTTTCAGCTGAGCTGCTGTTTCTTTAGCTGTATCCCAGTCTTTCATCTTCTCGCCAACTTCTTTCGGGTCATCAGTACCGAAACATCTTCGCAATGTCACGACGATATACAAGGACACCCGGGCAGCACTGCCATGTGGCGCCTCTCTGTACTCCATCCGCATCAGAAGCTGTTGTTTTCGTGAAATCATACTGATCTGCAAGATCCTTGTCCGGATCAATGCCAAGATCAGTAAGAGGCATTGCAACATCTGCATCTTTGTCTGTATATTTGAATACATAATCTGTCTCAGAAAGGAACATGTCTACCTTATCATCTGCACTTGCATCAGCCTGGTTGAGAAGTGCCTCATCCAGTTTCTGCTGATATACGCCATCCTGGTTCGGATTTACGATCCAGTGGATCTCTGTACCATCTTTCAGTTTTGTAACTGTACCATCTTTGGAAGTGGACTCTACTTCCGGATAAATAGCTTCCAGTCTCTGACGGAACTCATCATTCCAGGAATAAATATTGATCACTTTTCCCTCATCCGATCCTTTTGCAGATACACAGCTTACATTTGCTGCCATCATTCCACAAACCATTGCTGCTGCAAGGATCATAGATACCGCTCTTTTTTTCATAGTATAAATCCTCCTTTTTCTGTAGCATCCCCGATGCTTTACCTTTGATGATAAAAATATACCATTTTTTTATCTGCGATTATATTATTAATCTTAACAAAATGTCAGATTCATGTCATAATATAAAAAACCAACACATTCCTTAAACATCAACATATAAGGAGGATATCAATATGTCCATTTCCCAAGACTGGATTACTAATGAACTGGAAGATACAGAACTGGAAGCTCTTCATCGCTCTCCCTCTGTGGAATATTCTTTTTACAATGTCGTAAGAGCCGGTGATATGGAAGCTGTAAACAAAAACTGCGAGGAAGACTCTTTTCTTCATCTGAAGGGAACCGGTATCCTCTCCAAAAATCCTCTGACCAACCTGAAGTATCATTTCGTTGTCACTACTGCCATGCTCACCCGTTACTGTATTGACGGTGGACTGGAGCCTGAACAGGCATATCGTCTCAGCGATTTTTACATTCTGAAAATGGATTCCTGCACCACTGTACGCCAGATTGCAGATCTGCATCATATTATGGCCAGAGATTTTACCGAAAAAATGATCCTCCAGAAAAAAGCTCTATTCTTTCCAGACCGGTCATGCAATGCGTGGACTATATTTACGGTCACATTAAGGAGCGTATCACCATTCAGGATCTGTCAGAACATACCGGACTCTCTCCCAGTTATCTGTCCAGAGTATTCAAACAGAATCTTGGAGTATCCATAAGTGATTACATCCGCGAGAAAAAAATCGAAAAAGCCACTCACCTGCTCCGATACTCTGATAAAGCAGTAGTTGATATCGCCAATTATCTGAATTTCTCTTCACAGAGTCATTTTATCCAGATCTTTGAAAACTTCACCGGCCTTACCCCAAAGAAGTACCGTGACAAATATTACAAATCCATGTGGTAAACATCCTTATTATTTATGGCTGATATTTTTTATCAGCATCAAAAACGCATCCCGCAGTTTTTTACAACTGTGGGATGCCGTTTTCCTATTGATACTTCTGTTTCTGTAATTTAACAATTATGTATAACCGATTTCTGTTACATCAGTTCCACTTTGATCCTGTGTGTTTCTTTTACAGAAAGCTTTTCGAGCAGTTCCCGATCTATACGTACACAGGTACTCTGTTTGTTTTTCATTTCCTTTTCATCGCACCATACTGTTTTTATTTTATACTCTGAAGGAAGTTTTTTCTCCGGATTGCAGATACAGATCTCCAGCTTTCTTCCGGCAAATTCCATAGTAAGAGATGCCTGTCCATTCTCATTATACTGCTCCGGCATCAGTGCCGGCGCGATCACCAGATCTCCAAGATCTCCTCTGACGCCAAATACCTCTGTGATCATAGTCAGCATATACCAGCTTGCAGCACCGGTAAGATATGCATACAATCCTCTTCCCTGATTATCAAAATATTCCGGAATTCCAGGATACATCCTGCTGTTCTCAAAATCCATGGCAGCGTCCAGAAGCGTTTCCAGAACCTTATGTCCTTCTTTTGCATAGCCGTTTTTATACAGTGCATTGCCATACATAACAGCCATATGGGAAAATACCGCTCCGTTTTCCTTTTCTCCATAAGCAAACCCGAACATTCTTCCCAGATCAAATTTTTCTTCATGGAAATTGGTATTCAGGCGATATCCTCCTGCCTGACGGTCAAAAAGATATTTATCCGCACTTTTACAGATAGACTCAATCTGATCTTTCTGTGCGGTTTTACTCATGATTGCAAATACCTGACTGGTAAGCATCATACGTATCTGGCTGTTTTCTGCCCTTTCCACAGGACGTTTATGATCATCATAATATCCGTTGAACCAGCCGTTTTCTCCGTCTTTTACCCATTCTCTTCTGCGGATGTTTTCCATCATCCAGTCTGCCTTTTCATCCAGATTCCGGCTAAGCTGGTCCAGACGGATCACAATAGTCTTTCCGCTGATATCATGTGCACATTTTTCTGTGTACTGTCTCAGAAGCTGCTGCTTTTTCTCCGGGCTTTCATAAAGCTCACGGTCTCCGGTAAACAGGATTTCCATTTCTTCCGCAACTTCAATCCTGTCAAACATTTCCTTTTCCTGAAGTTTTCTCAGATATTCTGCGATGTTCTTCATATTTCCAGCATATGCACAGGTAAATGCCACACTCTCACCATTTTCCCATGCCATATCCATGGCATCGTTCCAGTCTGCCCCGTGAAGTTTCATCTCGTTGTGCTCTCCTACATCATAAAAAGCACAGAGATTTTCCAGCAAAATGTGTTCCAGAACCGTTCCGTAATAAATCTCACCGGATTCTGTTTTCTGATTTTCTCCATAGGCACTGCTCCATTTTTCATCATGCGCAGTTCCTCTTTTTGTCTGAAGATCCTTGAAATATGGAATCTTCTCAAAAAGGACATTCATATCCCCGGTCTGATCCATATAAAGCTGCGTTGTCACAAATGGCCAGAAAGCATGATCCATCCACACGCGGGCAATATTGTTGCGGTCTGCGATAAATTCACCCTGTCTGTTTCCGATGATCGTGGCATTGGTTCCATCGATGCGTACTCCACCGTAATTATCGACGATCATCTGACGTACAACAGACGGCTCCATGATCAGAAGTGCCAGACAGTCCTGCCAGAGATCACGCCAGCCTCTTCCACCTTTTCCATAATCATGATACGGGAGGAATGAACAACCGTAAATTCTTCTTAATATCGGCTGGAAACAAATCCATTTCAGATAATTATCTCTGTCCTCATCACCTGTCTCAAAAGAAACATTCACTTTTTCTGTCCAGTGTTTTTTTACATGTTCAAATTCTCTTACAACCTGTTTTTCAGTTCTGTAAACCGTGCAGTCTCCTCCGGCAGCTGATTTCTTTCAGATATTCCCGCTGTCACAACATATACAGCTGTTTCATGTGGTCTCAGAACCCTGGATGCAAAACGAATACCACCGACAGCTTCCTTTCCTTCAATTTCTGTTCCTGCCGGAACACCTTTTTTCTCTTCTCTGACCACCTCCGGAATCAGGAAAGAACCGCCTTCTCCGATAAACATTTCCACATCAGGATAAAAGCTTTCCGGTTCCGTTCCCTCGCCTTCAGATCCATATACAAAATATGCAGTATTATTCTTCTGATGACCTCTTTCATCAAAAGAAAGCACCGGTTTTACTTCAACACCGTACTCCGTTGTTCTTATCCTATGCAAAAGGGAAGTCACATGCCTGTGATCTCTGAGATTGTCTGCACTTCTTCCATATACAGGTATTACAGCAACCGATGTGATCTCCTGTTCTTCCTCTTCAATATTGGTAATCTTTACAAGATGGACCTCCGCATCACCTTTCACTGTCACAAAAGACAAAATCTCTGACTGAAGTCCGTATTTCTCAGAAGTTCTGTGCAGCTTCTGCCACATAAATCCGGCTTCCAGGCTGCTTTTATCCTGTTTATCAGTATATTTCTGAAATTCCTGTTCTGCCGAAACTCCGCATGCTGACCAGTAACCTTTTCCTTTTATCTTGCACCAGAAATTTCTGGTGTTTCGATTATTATGAAGATTCTCAATGCTTACCGGTTCCAGCAGAAAATGATTCTGATCCAGTTTGCTGTCTCCTCCCAGAGAAGGGGTGATCGCGGATTTCAATCCGTTTTCTCCGGCCAGAGGTATATATAAACCGCTGTAATTCTCCGGATTTTCTATGGAAAAACTTCCATTTTTATCCTGAAATTTTATATATTTCATTCTGTGATCTCCTTCCTGCCAAAATAAAACGGTATTTATATTCCATTTTACTTTGTATTCATAAATGTGATCTCCTCGCAATTTATATCCATTATGTCATGACATATAGAATTCAATTTCTGTCTCACCGGTAAGTTTCTCCTGCGGAATATAATTACCCGGAAGTTCTTCTCCATTTACATAGAGTTTTTTACATCCGGCTTCCACATGTCCCGGATTCTTCACAGTGATATGGAGATGACATCCACGGAAATCCTTGCTTATCTCAAACTTCTCCCATTCTTTTGGAATCGATGGTGCTATACGTAAGCCATAGAAATCCGGACGCATGCCAAGAATTCCTTCTACACATCCTACCATCACAGTAGATGCTGTTCCTGTCAGCCAGTGCACATGAGATCGTCCGAAATTCGGGCTTGCTTTTCCTTCTGTAAACTGTCCATAGCAGTATGGCTCCAGCTGTCTGATCTCAGCCCTGTCATTCTGCGCTGCCGGAGCATTCTCCAGGAAATAATTAAATGCACGCTCACCATGTCCGCAAAGTGCTTCTGCCAGAATGAGCCATCCCTGTGACTGTGAAAAGATTCCCGCATTTTCCTTTGTTCCTGCATTGTAGATAACCGCAAGTGCTCCGTCGAAAGCATTTGCATGATATGGAGGATCCATAAGGATTGCACCGTATTCTGTATTCAATCTTTCATAAACCATTTGAAGGGCCAGATCTGCCTGCCGCTCTGTTGCAAGGCCGCTGATCACAGCCCAGCTCTGTGGATTCAGCCACATATTTGCCTCCGGGTCAGTTCTCTTTCCGATAACCTCTCCCCGCTCCGTAAACCCACGGATAAAACGATCTTCATTCCAACAGAGTTCCTGGATCAATTTTCCAAGCTGCTCTTGTTTTTCTTCCAGGTATTTTATATATTTTTCATCTTTTTTGTACTTTGCAAACTCTTTCAGGATAGTCATTGCATAATAGAACTGTAATGCAACGAAAGTAGATTCCCCATCCTTTCCAAGTCTCAGACAATCATTCCAGTCTGCATAAAGTCCGGCCGGCATTCCATGTCTGCCAAGATGGTTCATGGAGAAGTCAATAGCTCTTTTCAGATGCTCGTATACAGTTCCTTCATCCTTGTTTGCAAACGGGATCACTTCATCGATGAATGCAAATTTCCTGTCTCTGAAATATATTTGTATACAGTAGGGAACAACCAGAGTGCATCATCTGCGCGGTATGCCGGATGACCGGTTTCCTGTACATAGGACGCATCATCCGGTGTATCCTCATGTCCCGGATTATGTGTGAATTTCACAAGTGGAAGACCGCCGCCGTTATCTACCTGTGCTGACAGCATGAAACGGATCTTATCCAGTGCCATTTTGGGTGCAAGATGGATCACACCCTGGATATCCTGTACAGTATCACGGTATCCATATCCGTTACGAAGTCCGCAATAAGTAAAAGATGCTGCACGTGACCAGATAAATGTCATAAAACAGTTATATGCGTTCCATGTATTGATCATGGTATCGAATTCCGGACTTGGTGTTCTGATCTGAAAATGTGCAAGCTGTCCGTGCCAGTAACTGATCAGTTCTTCAAGCTCCACCGCGCATGTTTTTTCACAGTCTGCATAATGTGCTATAATCTCCGCTGCTTCATTATCCTCCTTCATTCCCGCCAGAAAAGCCATTTCCCGACTTTCTCCCGGTTCCAGAGTAATTACAGCTGAAAGAGCTCCACAGCTGTTTTCATTATAATTTCCTTCATTACATAATACACCGGCTTCAACCCCTGCCGGATTGTTGTATCCGTGATATCTTCCAAGGAATTTTTCCCTGTCACCACACCAGGAAGAAACCTTCTCTCCAGCCAGGCCGAAGAATCGGTTGAACACGTTCTTGTTATCAACCTCTTCCCCATCCTTAAGGCCGTCCAGATTCGCATGGATCATCTGACGTACACGATCTCCACAGAATACTGTTCTTGTAATATACTGGGAATACTGCAGATTCACCTGATCCTGTTCATAATTGCTGTTATTTGTAAACTCTGCATATCCAGTCACACTGATCTCACGTTTTCTGTCTGAGCAGTTGGTAACTTTCAGATTCCATACCTCGTAGGACTGCCCAAGCGGTACATAGTATCTCACCTCTGAATGTATCTCGCTGTAATCTGCCATCATTTTAGTATAGGCTGTGCCATGATGACATTCACTTTTATACTCACTGAGATCTTTGCCAACCGGCTGCCAGGATGCTGACCAATAATCTTTTGTGTCATTATCCCTGAGATAAATATATCTTCCCGGCTGATCAAACTGATTAAAAATATATCTCAAGATTCTGCCGTTCGCCCCGGATTTTGCAAAGCTGTATCCCCCTGCATTATTGGAAACGATTGCTCCGTATTCCGGCGATCCCAAATAATTCACCCACGGAGCAGGTGTGTCCGGCCTGGTAATCACATATTCCTTTTTTTCTTCATCAAAATACCCATATCTCATGCCATACAATCTCCTGTTCTGTATATTTTCCGTAACATTGTCTGTTGTTACCTATTTTCTACACTATAACTGATATGCAGATAGCAATATACAAAATAAAAGATTAAAATATCAGATTCATGACATAAGATATAGACATAATTGTTTACAATTCTTCCTCCGTGATCACCAGCTTCATGGCCCAGGCCGGGATATCCACATCCTCCGGCTCCCGCTCCATAAATGCAAATGCAGTCCGGTATGGCGGCATCTTTGCCGGAAAAATGCCGTAACCGTCTGTAAAATACACCAGGCCTTTCAGATTTTCAAACTCTCGTTTCTCCATCAGCTCTTCCACATAAGCAAAAGCCGGGCGAAAATCTGTGCCCCATCGCCGTAAAGCTCCAGACTATCCATGTAATCCTGCAGTTCTTCTCTGCCGGTGATCTTCACATCTGAATGCACCTTCTCGTCACACTGGATAATGTGTATATTTACCTTTCGGAAAAAATTTCCGCTGTCACTTAAGATTCCGTAAGTTTCCTCCAGAAATCTCCGCACCAGTTCCCCGGAACAGGACATGGAGGTATCGATCACGATGACAAATTCCGAAACTTTTTTTCACTTCTCTGGTTTCCAGGGGTTCAATCAGCGGCATATTCCCATAAAGAGAAAGCCCATAGGTGTAAAAATTATGATCAAAGCTATCCGGATCTACCGTCAGCTCTTCCCGGAATACCGCAAACTTCCGCAGAAAATCCCGGTAATCATACCGTTCTCTGTTCTCTATTTTCAGCTGATCCAGAAAATCTCCGTCCTGTTCTCCTGCCTCCCTGGAAAAAGTCTCCAGGTCTGTCTCGATCCCTTCGCTGATATCTTCCCATTTTTTGCTCATCAGGGGATTGGGTTTCTGATTCGGCTGCTGGTTGACCCAGTATTTGTGATCATCCACATAGAACTCTTTTTCCAGCTGCAGCAGTTCTTTTTCCTTCAGGAACTGTTCTTTCAAAATCTTGTAGATCCGCTCCGCATTCAACGTCTTCTTTTCCTTTTCCAGAAGACGGTAGGTTTCCCTCCGGAGAAGACTTCTGGAATATCGGACTGAGCGGTGGTAGATCCCGTCGATCATATGCTCCACTGCAATATCGCAGCTTAAATTCCACAAACGCTTCTCTATTCCCGCTTCCCAAAGTGCCGGAAAATGCAGTGAAATACCATATGGAGATATCCCCGGTTCACAAGTATCCGGTTCTCTTTATAAAGCCCGCCAAGCTGCGCCGATGGAAGTATATCACAGCCCCGTCTGTTCCAAATGGACTGACCGAACCATCCATCCGATAAACAAAGCTGCTCAGCGCCACGTCCAGAAAGCGCATGCCCAGATACAGCTCGTCTCTTGCCGCCCGCAGGATGCTGCTGCCGATGTCCTGGAGACGCTGGGCTGCTTCCTGGGAATTGGATCCCTGACCGGGCAGGAAGTTATTTTTATTTTTTC